>OGCG01000230.1_pt1 | contig 37546 bp, 39 predicted proteins | sample 1570061 | NCBI WGS metagenome assembly OGCG01 (sample SAMN06268698, study PRJEB24515) | hot springs metagenome | isolation source: Joseph's Coat, Yellowstone National Park, Washington, USA | place: USA:Joseph's Coat, Yellowstone National Park, Washington, USA
CCCGTGCCGTTGGGCTCGAAGGAGTCCCATGACCCACCTACAGTAAGTGGGTGGTTGAGGGCTAAGTCCCTACACTCTATCATGATTGAACATAAAATGATTGAAATGAAAGTGTAGGGACAAACGGATTGACGCAAATTCATGAAAAATTCGATGAAGCACAAAACCCCGAAGTTAGAAATGGGAGAAAACTTGAGAAAGTTATAATAAAATAATTTTGAATCTAAAGACAACATTATTAGGAAGGCGAGCTCAAGGGTATTATTAGCGAGCAAACTTTCCTCAGGAGGTTATAATTAAGATTTATAAGTATAATTGATAATTATTAATTATGAAGGAGAAGGAACTTACTACTATTTCCATATCTGAAAAGACTAAGAAAAAACTAGAAGCGATAAAAGGAAGTATGAGTTGGGATGAATTCTTACTTAATCTAGCTGAGGATTATCAGAAAAGGAGAATAAAAGAGGGAATAGATAAGCTAAGAGAAATCATTTCAGAAGAGGATATAAAGAAAATTGAGGAGAGCCACAAAAAGATGCATGAGGAGTTTAAGCTATGACATTAATTGACACGTCGGTGTTAATAGATATATTAAAAGGGAAATTAGATGTCATAGGAGATTCTATATCTATAATCACAGTCATGGAAATTATTAGAGCATTAGATAAAAATAAAAGGCTAAAAGTTTTAGAGCAATTAAAGAAGACTTATACAATATATCCGTTGGACGAGAATGTCGCTTTAGAGTATTCTGAGCTTTATTATAAACTGAAGGAAAAAGGTAGTTTAATGTCCGATTTAGACTTAATAATAGCTTCGACTGCTAAGGCTCATGACGAAGAATTAATTACTAAAGATAAAGATTTCTTGCGTTTAAATGATTTAATAAAAATAAATTTAATTAAGTAAATTTCAGAAACCTTCTGCATAAAATAGTTTTCATGTATATTCATATCGATTTAAATCGAGTAGTGTAAAGCAATTAATAGAGTCGATATTACAAAGGCAGAAGATAAATTCTCTACTTGTGGCAGATTTAGCCTTATAATCTTTAGGAAGAGAGACTTGAAATTTCTAATGATTATAATCACTGTCATTCTTGTTATTAACCCAGCAAGTATGAATACCAGCAGGTAATTTAGTCCAATTAGAGAAATGTACATAGGAAGTATAAAGTCCATTTTTATTATATAATTCATGACGTACCATTTCATAGCATTAGTTAGGCTAGGAATATAATTACCTGAGTAGTGATAATATTTCCAAAGAATTATCTTAGGTAAATAAGATAATGCAAGGATTACACCAAGAACTAATAATTCGCTTTGCACAACAAGATAAAAGGAGAAGAAAATAAATAAAACAGGGAGTAAAGAAGCTACTAGAATAAAAACCAAACCTTGTACTCTTTTTCCAAAATCAATCAAATAGAAAGAAAAAAGTATTCCCTTATATATGTTAATTCCCTCGATTACGCTAAGGATAGCAGTAAGAATCAGAAGAAGCATCTCCGCCACTTAACCTAACCTGGTGAGCCCTTGCTTCTCCAAAATCCACGAAGAAGTCCTTATCTTGACTTAAACCTTCTTCGGAGTTAAGCTTTATCATCCATCCCCTTATTCCTTCAGGGTAAAATTGGTTATCCCAAGTGCTGTATAACGAATTTGTTACGTAAACCCTTTTTCCGTCTCTACTTATTTCAAGCATTTGTGGGCCTCCAGTTTTACTGTTACCAATACCTCCGATCTTCACTTTACCTACTAAAACTGGTTTGAACGGATTACTTACGTCATATTTTCTAACTTCTCCAGTTCCCCAACAACTTACGTAAAGATATCTGTCGTCAAGCGAAAGATCTATGTCAGTTACCAATGGAGGAATCAAGTTAAACGGCCTTAAAATTTCAGGCAAGTTTCCTTCGCTTTTCTCTGCGGGAATCTCTATAACCTTTTCTGCGTTCCATTTCTTATCTTCATAATACCATAACCAAACGGAACTACTAAGATCTTTCGTGCTAACTACAATGTTGACAAAGCCCATTAATTTAGTTGGATCATGGAATGGCCTTAATTCTAGTGCCATTCTATTTTCTTCTCCTAAAGTTAGGCTCTGTATTTTTCTCCTTCTCTGCAAATCCCAAAAATGTATCCTATTTCCGTAACCTTCCTTGAGGTCTTCTAGCTTTAATCCGTTTTCAATGGTATTTGGTACTCCCCATTCGCTGGTAACCATTACTTCATTTGGCAAATTCCACCAGAAGTCGTATGCAAAGTATTGGTCTCCTCTATCCATTTCCCATTTGCCTAAAACGTCAAAAGTGAAATGATCTAAAACTAATATTCCCCCTGGACCCTCGCCTTCAGAATTACCTAGTGCACTTATGTATATCCCGTTAGGTCCGCAATGGACAGTGTGTAGCCTACTATATCCTGACCTTTCAATTACTTCTTTAGGTTCAACGATCTTAACTATTTTCGGTTTTATAGGATTTGTCTTTACGTCAATTATATATATCCTAGAAGATCTTAAACCGGGCACTACAAGATACCTTCTCTCCAAAGCCGGATTTCCGTTTGGGCATAACGATGAACTGCAGGCGTTCCAACCAAAATGGTGTAATTCATCTCCCTTATAAGGCATTTCTACTTTACCTATTATTTTCGAGTAAGTTGGAGACTTTTCGTCAACGTCAATTACAGCTATAAAGTCGTTCTTATCAACTCCAGTTCCTTCGTATAAACATGCAACGTAAGCTAATTTTTCTCTTGGAGCTTTCATTGCTAATTTTGGCGAGGGATAGAACGTTGGATCCAATTTTATGGGTATCATCAATTATATCTTTTAAAATCTAGTTTAAATATAATATGATTTGTGCAATTTTTGCATGTATCAAAATAAAAGATATTGGTGTGATTTTCCTTGACTTCAACCAAGGGCAAATCAAGAAAAATCTATTAATTAATAAAAAATGATAATAGCTTATATTCTTTGATCCGGAGGTAATTCTTCGTATTTCTTAAAGGCTAAGTACCAAGCCTTTGCATTTGGTAATTTCATTCTTAATTCTGCCTCGTCTAGAGTAGTTGGTGCTGGTATTATCACGTCATCTCCAGGTTCCCAATCTACTGGTAAGGAAACTTTGGCCTTATAATTCACTATTGCGGCTTTGGTTATTCTTAATAGCTCTTCTATCTTTCTTCCATATTCTATTGGATAGTAGGCCATGAACCTTATTGTACCTTCTGGGTTAACTAAGAATACTGCCCTAATTGTTACGCCAGAGTTCTCATCAATAATGTCCAATGTTCTAGCCAACTTTTTGTCAGGATCAGCGATTAGAGGGAAAGGAATTTTAATTCCATATCTTTGTTCTATATCGCTTAGCCAAGCGATGTGCGAGTAAATACTGTCAACGCTCATTCCTACAAGTTCTACATTTAATCTCTTAAATTCGTCGTATGCCTTTGCGAAAGCTACAAATTCTGTAGTGCATACTGGTGTAAAATCCGCAGGATGAGCGAAGAGGAATAACCATTTGCCTTTACCGAATATGTCCTTATAAAAATCTATTACTCCTTTAGTAGTTAATACTTGAACGTCCGGGAACTTTTGATAGAGTTTCATATTCTCTAGCTTATATAATGCACGCTAATAATATAAATTAAGCTATTTGTGCAAATTTTGCATTAATCAATGTATGGATAAAAATGAAAGAATTTTATATGGATTGTAGCTATTTTATACCATGATTTTTGTAATCAATGTTATAAATGAAAAGTATAAAACATTAGTTTAAATCTCCTAAAACCGAGTTAATAATATGGACAAAAAGTTTGAAGACCTACCTTGCTCGGCTAAGCTTGTCTTAAAAGTAATAGAAATGAAAGGAAGGACTACGTTTAAGGAATTAAAAGAAGAAACTCTCTTACCGGATAGGACTTTAAGAGAGGCAATAAGGATATTAAAAGAAAGGGGTGCAATAAGGAGTAAGATTTGCCTAGATGATACTAGGACAAGGTACTATGAGATCTCGTGCTTAGAATTAACAGAATTCGTGGATAAACTGGAGAAAGAAGATGAAAGAGAAATAATGAGAGGAGAGGAAGGAAGAAAAATATGAAATAATAAGGAGAAGAAAAACACGATTAAACTTCTTTTTCCTTCAATATCTCGTCAATTATAGTAGTAGGTTTTCCTTCTTTCTCTATTTTAACTTTAGCAGGAGGCAGTATTTTATAGCTTGGACTTGCAGAAGATATCCTCTCCTCGAAGGTATCTCTTTCTTCCTTATAGAATATTCCTATAGGTATCCTATCACCCCATTCTAATGCCTTCTCCATTGCCTGCAAGAACTTTTTCTTCTTATCCTCTTCGTTTCTCACTACTGGGTCCCAATCAAGTTTGTAAATTCTCTTATCATACCATTCCTTAGTATTTATATCATTATAAGTTGGGCAAGGCTGGAGAACATCTATTAAAGCTAATCCCTTATGCTTTATAGCTTCCTTTATTAACTCCTTAAGATGCTTAACGTCGTATGCATAACCTCTTGCAACGAAAGTGTAACCGGAAGCGAGAGCAACAGTTAAAGGATTAATATCGTCATTTATATTAGGCTTAGGCAAGGATTTAGTTTTTACACCTTTCTTCAACGTTGGTGAAGCCTGCCCCTTTGTTAGTCCATATACTCCATTATCGTGAACAATCACAGTTATATCCACGTTTCTCCTACCTGCACTTACAAAGTGGCCTACTCCAATGCCTAGTTGGTCTCCATCTCCAGCGTTAACTATTACCTCAAGCTCTGGGTTAGCTAACTTTATTCCTATTGCAAATGGTAAAGCTCTACCGTGAAGTGTATGAACTCCTGAAACGGGTATCCTAACGAAATGCGGTAGCTTCCCTGAACAACCTATTCCCGAGACAAGCACTACCTTCTTTAAGTCTATCCCTAGCTCACTTATTGCTTGCTGTTCAGCATTAAGTATACCGAAATTACCACAGCCTGGGCACCAATCGTTCCATTCAGCTACCTGCATTTAACACCACCCTCTTTTCTCCTTTAATTGCAGATAAAATTCCATCCCTTACTTCGTCTCTGCCCATTGGTCTTCCGTTCCATTTAAGTATATAGTTAGTAACTTCTACTCCGTACTGCTTAAGTAAAATAGCTGCTTGAGCCTCATAATTTCCTTCTATATCTATAATGAGATCCTTATCTTCAAGCAATTTCTTTACACTTTTAGGGAATGGATTGAACATCCTAAGTTGAATTACCGCAAACTTTTGATCCAATTCCTCAACGGCATCTAATACTGCGCCCTTAGGTGAGCCCCAGGTTACTATGGCATATTTTGAGTCCAAATCTCCGTAAACGTTATACCTCTTTTCTTCTGGAATTTCCTTATCTGCAGTCTCCAACTTTCTCATTCTCTTCTCGTACATTTTTACCCTATTCACTGGATCTTCTGAGATGTGACCGAAAGTATTATGCTCGTCTCCCGTATAATATACCGTGGATTCGCCTAAAAGCAACCTTGGTGAAATTCCAGAATCTGTGAACTTAAACCTCTCATTATCGTCACCTATAGTGCTTCTCTCAATTTCTATATCGCCTCCTAACTCGTCTAGATCAACAATGGAATATGCATTGGCTAACGCTTTTTCAACTAAATGGATTACAGGAGTCTGGTATTTTTCAGCTAAATTGAAAGCCCATATTGCGTCCTTTAATGCCTCTACATGGTCTCCTGAAGCTATTACTATCCTAGGAAATTCTCCGTGACTAACGTGCATTGCGAAAAGTAAATCTGCTTGAGAAGTCCTAGTAGGTTGACCTGTAGATGGTCCACCTCTCATGTAATAAGTTATTACTATTGGAACTTCGTTCATACCAGCCCAACCTATTCCTTCTGTCATTAAGGAAAATCCTGGACCAGAAGTAGCAGTTGCGGCTCTCACTCCTGTCAAAGCTGCTCCAGAAGCCATGTTTACTGCAGCGAGCTCGTCCTCAGCTTGAACTACAACTATAGTCCTTTTCCTCTTATCTCCAGTTACGGGGTCTACATAAAGGACTTCCTGGTGAGCCTCTATAAACGTACTTTCGTCACTTGCCGGAGTAATTGGATAATAAGATTGGAAACCGATACCGGCATATATTTTACCTATTGCAACTGCAGTATTACCGTCTATTTGAACTCTCCTTTTCTTCTGAGGTAATTCCTTCAAGTCGAAAATGGGTGACAATTTAACTTTATCTGCTGCGCTAAGGTTTAGCTTTACGAAAGTTTCTTGTTTAAAAGTCCTTTTTAAAGCCTCGTATAAGTAATCTTTCCTTAAGCCTAAAAGATCGTAAGACGCTGATATAGCAATAGTATTCCTTGCTCTGTCTACAACGGAAAGCGGTAATTTCATTTCTTCGGCTACTTTCTTCAGTATTTCATCATAATCTATGCCTATAGTAGTTACTCCTTTACTCTCCAAATAGTCTATTACGTCTTTTACTGTCTTAAATGGTATTCTCTCTGCAGTTTCAGGTTCAATGCTCTGTATTCTATCTTTCTCTACATTAAGTACTCCTTTATTATAAATAATCACCTTTTGAACGTCTTGATAATGTTGAAAGACAGTCTCAGCGTCAAAAGAGGCCAAAATATCAACCTTATGCGAAATGCTCCTAGCTTTTTCATCGCTTATTGTCAAGTTAAAATATGAGTGTCTGCCCTTAATGTTGGAATAATACTCTCTGTTACCGTAAATGTAATAGCCGGCCCTTGCTATCGCATTGCCAAAAATGTTTGCCGAAGTGTCAACTCCTGTGCCTTGTGCTCCTCCAATCATCCAAGTAATTTTCATTGCTCCTCAATCTATAATTATGGAAAAAGAATATTTAAAACAATGTAATGAATGATGAAAAGTTTACTAAAAAAGTTTAAACAAATAACTATTATTACCAGACAATCTTAAGGTAAAATATGCAGATATTATATTATATAAATAGACAAAACTTGGTTAAAAAGAGTTAGATAGGGCGAAGTAATGCGCATTTTTCCTTCTTTCTCTCTATTTTCTCAGATAAAACGATAAAATTGGGTCTATTATCTTATACTCCTCGTCAACTTTCTCCACAAGACCCTTATTTATTAACGATTTGACAACTCTATATACGTTAGCTACTTTTATCTCGCTTAACTTTTTTCCCTCCGATAGTCCCTTCAACACTTTAATTTCGTTTCTCGTAAGACCTTCTAAGTCCTTTTTCAATTCTATTTCGATATTAGGATCCTTAAGGAAGGCTTCAATACTACATTCACCTCTTTCAAAAACTAAACCTGCTAAGTTTAACCAAGCCGGAATTCCTTCAGTTATTTCATAAATTTTCTCATAGTATTCTTTACATTTCCCTCTTAATCCTTCATTTAGGAAGCGAATAGAGGTTTCCTTATCAAATGGTTTTAATTTTTCTATTTTAAAATAATTATAAAACGGTTCTTTGGGCTGAGTTATCATTTCTTCCATTAAACCCAGTTCCGAACCAGAAACTATTACTTCAACGTTTTTACTTTCCTGAAACCTTTTCCTAGCCAATTCAAGGATTTTAGGGAAAGGTTGTTTAAGCATTCTAATCTTTTGGAATTCATCTATCATTAGTACTACGTTCTTCCCTAGGTCTTCAGCAGTTCTCTGCGGCAAGAGGAGTACATGATCCAGAATTTCGCTAGGTTTTAGTCTTTCCTCCTTAAATAGAGAATAACGATCTATATAAAACTCTAGGTTTGAAAGTTTTATTCCAAAACTTTTGATTGAACCTAAGAATTGATTTAGGGATGAAACTAAAGAAGACGCTACTGTTTTAAACCTCATTTTTAACGAATTAGACACGGCCTCTAAGATTAACTTTTCAGTGAGTTCATCGGTAAAATCCTCTATCGACGTAATTCCTTCTAAGCTTATCTTAGCAACTACGTATTTGTCCTTCACTTTTAGTTTAACGTAATTTAAGAGCGAGGATTTACCCATCCTTCTAGGAGCGAGTAGGGCAATAGGCTGTCTTCTTTCTATATAATTAATAAAAAGATTGACATAATCTTCTCTATCAAAGAATTCGTCTTCTTCCGTTAATTCTCTTCCAAATATAAACTTGACCATACGGTACCGATATTATATCGGTACCGTAGTTTAAATTAGTTATACGGATAGTTTGCAATTGTACTATACCTAAGGTATTTAGTTGCGTAATCTTCTTATATTAAGAGATATAATTTATCATTATGGATTACTTCCTAGTTATTAAAAATAGATACCAAGAGTTCATGAAGGCTTATGAAAATTGTAAAAAATGCGTAGATTGTGAAGCGTGTGATGAGGCGGAGTTAACTGCTGATGAAATACTAAGCATAATAAACGACATGGAAGTAGATAAACTGTCTGAAGAGGAGAGGAAAGAAGTTAAGGACATATTATTCACCGTTTCCTCAATATTCGATCAATTAAGAAAATCGAAAGAAAGATAATTTTCTATTATCGTTTTTCTAAATCTATTAGCTCATTACTAGATTTATTTATAATAAAAATTGAATTTTTATGTATGACAATGTAATGAAAAGTCTTGTCAAGGAAAATGGATTTAAGGAATACTCGAGAGATTTGCTTATGGATCTTAATAGGATTATTAAAGATAAAACAAGGAAAGATATCCTAATTTACAAAAATAAAGGAAAAGCTGCTTATCCGAAATTCTTAGAGATATGAAACTATCTACAGGAAAATTAAATTATCATTTAAAAATTCTCGAACCTTTAATAGAAAAGGAAGGAGAGTATTATAAACTTAATGAAAAAGGTGAACAACTCGTTAGTATAATGCTGAGCCTTGAAGGAGATAAGGACGAAACTCGGTATAATAAGGTCTTGCCACAATATTTAGCATTATTAGGTGTAGTTATATTTTTACTAACTAGGACACTACACGTTTCCTTTACTTATATACTTCTGAAAAACGTCTCTAGAAATTCTTACCAGGTCTTCTGGCCCCAGCTCCTCATCAGCGTTAAAATTCGGTTTCTCTTTTAAACTAATTAATCCTGCTTTAGGAATTCCAGCTCTTCTTATTCTCTCTATTGATTTTTCTGCTTCAGCTTTTGAAAACTCTCCCAATTTTACTTCATAACCTATAATTGGCTTCCCTTTCTCCAATAACACAATATCTATGTCTTCATAAGGAGAATAAGCTAAAGTAGCGTTATGTTTTTCTGCTAAGAGCTCACCTATGGAAAATTGAACTTCCCTACCTATAGGCAGTTCTCCAACGTTCTCTGTAAAAGATACGTTATACTTTGCTTCAGCATAAAAGATTAATGATATTATTGGAGATGAAATTTTATAATACCACCTTGCCCTCTTTTTCTCTCCATAAATAGGAATTTTCTCAACTAACCCCATATTTTGGAGAGTTTCCAAATAACCGCTTACCGAAGAAGGAGTAACGTTAAATCCTTTACTGTTAAGAGAGCCGGCAATTATTACAGTGTTCCACTCACCTTCTGCTAAAGATAATAAAATCGCCTCGTAAAGACTGGTTAACTGCCTTTCTTCTTCTTCAAATATCTCTCCAATTAACGCTTTAGTGACCATGTAAAGCTGATAAGCCTTATCTTCCAAATCTTTCACGCTTTTAACGAAACTTAAAGTCCATGGATCTCTGTAAATCAATGATAGCAAAGGGTCGCCTACTTGACTCAAAACGTCAGAATAATGGATAATTCCTAGATTATATGGTAAAACAAGGCCTAAAAGTGGGCTTTGCCTATCTACCAACTTTTGCATTATCCTAAAGCTTGAGCCTACAAGGATGAGTTTACCGTTAGGATGCTCAACACTAAGCCCATCCCAGTATTTTTCGGGCATCCTTTGGAATTCGTCTATAACAACTGTTTTATTTTCCCTCAAAGCTTTGATTGTTAAGGAAAAAGCTTCACTAATATTCCTAAAAGAGTTGTCTTTAGGAAAATAAGCTTGTAAATCTCTAGTTATTACATAGTACAAATCATAATTTACGTACTTTCTAACTAGGAAGGATTTGCCAACTTTTCTTCTGCCGTAAACTAAAGTCCAAGAGCTGAAGTTCTTTACGTCATTATATTCTCTTCGCAATATTTCCATGAATATATTTTCACCATTATATAATCAGGAAAATATTATCAAAAATTTTGCTCTCTATCTAGGAAACTCATTAAAAGAAGAAATTTCAATTCTCATTATCATTAACTTGTACAGTGGTGAATAATTTTTAATAGATTTGCGTGACATTCATTTTATTTTTTATATATAACCTCATAATACTTTTATATTCGTTGAAATAGTGTATAAACAATGATAAAGATTAAACGAACAAATAAAGCAAGCTTTCTTGAATACGAAGAGGAGCATTACAAGACTTTACTTTCGGATTTAGAGAGAATTCCAGACTTCTTTAAGTATGTACAATTAATAAATGAGTTAGCATATAGAGAGGGATTTACTTTCTATACTGGAAATTATTATAGATCAATAAAAATTGATCCTATACCTAGAATTTTGAAGAAAGAGGAATTCTGGAAAATTTCTGAAGGTTTAAAAAGTAGGGCAGAGGCAATAAATAAATTCCTTTATTCTTACTATCACGGAGATAAGGTAGTTGTCCCAGAAGATCTGATAGAAACCTCACCTTATTTTAGGCCAGAAATGATGGGATTTGATCCTCCTAAAGGAATATACGTTTACATATTTGGAGAGGATTTAGTTAAAGTGAAGGGAATTCCTTATATCCTAGAGGATAACGTTAGAATACCTTCAGGAATGAGTTACGCAATAAAGGCTCATGAACTTACAGAAAGAGTTCTTGGAGATAAATTTTCAGTTAAAGGAAATGAAGGTGACGGATTAGAAAAATTAAAGAAAACTTTGACCTCTGCTTCTGATACTAGGGACCCGGTAATTGCAATATTAACTGACGGTACATTAAATTCCGCATACTTTGAGCACAAGTTCTACTCCGATAAACTCGACCTTCTTCTTGTTGAGCCGTCAGATATTAACATAAGGGAGGGAGAAGTTACAGTCTCTACCCTTGAAGGAGAAGTCCACGTTGACGTTATTTATAGGAGAATTGAGGATTTGGACTTTTTAACTCCGGGATTGATGAATGCTTACCTAAGGGGTTGGGTTAATATAGTTAATGCCCCTGGGACGGGAATAGCAGACGATAAAATAACCTTTTGCTTTATGCCACAAATAATGGAGGAGTTAGGAATAAAAGAAGGAGTTAAGCAACCGTTCTCATTCCCTATAGGTACAACAAGGGAAGACATAGAGGAGAAGATAAAGAATATGGTGGTAAAGAAGAGAGAAGGCTACGGTGGATCCGGAACTTTTGTTTTACATGATATGAGCGAGGAGGAGAAGAAGAAAGTGCTCAATGAAGTGAGGAAATCTCCTGAGGAATTCATGGCTCAAGAACTTCTTGATTTCGATACAGTAATATCCGCAATAGGCGATTCGTTTTATCAAGCTTATGCTGATTTGAGGTTCTTCGTTTTTGTTAATGACTCATCGACTTCAATCTTAAGTAGGGTAGCCCCAGTTGGCAGTAGAGTTACTAATAATTCCTCTGGAGGTTTGGTGAAGCCTCTATGGATAGTTTAAAGTTTCACGTACTTTATGAAGCTAAGTATGAGTATGAGGACGTTGTAACCAGTAATGACAACACACTAAAGATTGTGCCTTACGACGGCGATAACCAAGAATTGTTAGAAGAGAACGTTGACACTGAACCTAAAGGATACAAAACGAGGTATAAGGACATGTTCGGCAATATAGTGTATAGGATTAAGGTAATAGAACCTCATTATTCCTTAGTAATTAGAAGTGAAAGTTCTGTAAATGTTAAGTTGAAGGAAATGGAGGATTGTATGCTACCTTGTCAGATTGAGGACGGGATGTTCCTAAATTCTAGTAGGTTAATAGATGTTGACTATTTTAAACCAATAGCTAAAGAGTTGTTGAAATCCTCCAAAAGCTTAGACGACCTAGTTAAAAATACCGTGGAGTTCGTAAGAAATAGACTAAAATATAAAGAAGGAATAACAAACGTTGATACATCGGCAAAGGAAAGCTTTGAAATAGGAATGGGAGTTTGCCAAGATTTTGCTCAAGTTACCATAGGAATACTTAGGGCTTCCGGAATACCCGCTAGATATGTTATGGGCCTAGTTAACGATAATCCTATAAGTACTCACGCTTGGGTCGAATTTAAGTCACCTTCAGGTTGGATCCCTGTAGATCCTACAAGGAGAAAGTTCTATAATATTGCCTACGTTAAGTTTGCAATAGGTAGGGATTATTATGATACACCTCCAATTCTAGGCACTTTTGTAAGTAAAGGAAAAGGTTGGCTTAAAAAACTCACAGTTATGGTGAGAAGAATTGATTAAAAGCCTTGCTTATAAGGTATTTTGGGCAGGAAGGTATTTAGAAAGAATTGAAAACATAAGTAGAATGTCGTTATTAGCTATAGATAAAGGCGGAGATATTTCCTCAATACCTTCATATTTAGGGATAGACGAAGACGTACAGAAATATTTAATAAATAATTTCGAAATTCTAAGGGAAGATGTGAGAGCTTTTGGTGACGAAAAAGTAATGAATGCGCTATCTTCGCTTGAAGGAGCAATATATTCTTCAACTTCAGACTTAAGGGAGTACTTCTCGGCGGTTTTAAAATCAACACTTTACTTAGGTGAAGTAATTGAAGACCAACTAAAGCCCGTAATCACTACTACTCTACCAAGAAAGCAAGAGGAAATAAAAACTCAATAAAAGTAGTTTTTACAAGTTTAAATCTTCATTTTTAGATTATAAAATTAATGAGCAAAAATTTAATTGGAAATAGATTTTATTATTTAGCTAACTCTCATGGATAAGGCTCTCTACTATTTCAATAAAGATCTTGCCAGCTCTATTGTTAGTAAGTTATTCTTTCTACTTTCTTATCTTTAACAAAAGTTCCCCTCCTCAAATCGTTTAATGCCTCAATAATTTGCTCTTCAGTATTCATAACTATAGGCCCATACCAAGCTATTTCTTCTCTAAGAGGTTTACCAGAAAGTAAAATTAGCCTAGCTCCACCTTTAGATTTTATGTAAATTTCGTCTCCCTCATCAAATATTAACAAATTGCCTTCTCCTACTTTTACGGGGAAATCAATAGAACCTTCTATTATAAACGCCAATACTGTATATTTAGGATGAACACCATGACGAAATTCTCCTTCCTCCTCGAGTTTTATATCAAGGTAAGTAGGATCGACATCAATCCCTGCATTTACTGGGCCTTCGACTCCCATGAATTCCCCTGAAAGGACCTTGACTTCACCTTTATCTATTTTTACCTTAGGGATTCTCCTTATATCTCTATAAATTGGGGATGTCATTTTCTTATTAGCTGGAAGATTTATCCACAATTGTAGTCCTTTATTTTCAGTAGTTAAAATAGGAGTATGCAAAATGTCACTCTCGTCAAGAGGCTTTGGCATTTCTTGATGAAATATTCCGCTTCCTGCGGTCATCCACTGTGCTTCTCCAGGGTAAATAACTCCTTTATTTCCTTCACTATCTTCATGCTCTACCTTGCCTTGTAATAGATAAGTTACAGTTTCTATTCCCCTATGAGGGTGCCAAGGAAATCCGTTAATGTAATCTTCCACGTTTGATGAGCCGAAGAAGTCCAAGAGTAGAAAAGGATCTGTCAGATGATAAGTTGACGTACCTCCAAAAACCCTGTATAATTTAACTCCTGCACCGTCATAAGTATATTTACCTTGTATTAAGCCAGAAACTTTTCTTATCATGATTTAATCGTTAATTTATATAGTTATAAAAGTAGTTCAACATAGTTATGGTTATCTTAGATAGAGAAAAATTATACGAAAGTCACGAGTAATGATAAATAGTAATTACTAAAGAAGGAAAAGAAGAGAGAAAGAAGAAAAACAAACAAAAATACTTCACTATTAAGCTTCTCATATCTTTTACTTCAACTTGATGAACAGTTATTTATATAACCAATACTAATGTTACCCCGTGAGAATTTGGCTTCAATATTCAGAGAAAACACAAGCAGAGAATCAGGAAAGGACGTAATTCTTTCAAACATAACTGCAGTAAGGACTCTAGCAGAAATGCTAAAGACCTCCTTAGGACCAAGAGGATTAGATAAAATGATGGTGTCTTCAACAAACGATATTACGATAACAAACGATGGAGCTACAATAGTTAAGGATTTAGAAGTTCAGCATCCAGCCGCAAGGATAGTTGTAGAAACCGCAAAAGTTCAAGATTCTGAAGTTGGAGATGGTACAACTACTGCAGTAGTCCTTTCAGGTTTCCTTCTAGACGAGGCAGGAAAACTTCTAGACCAAAATATTCATCCTACTACTATTATTGAAGGATTTAAGAAGGCCTTAGACAAGGCGTTAGCAATCTCGAAGGAAATAGCAATAAAAATAAATCCAGAGGATAGAAATTATTTAAGAGAAGTAGCATATACAACACTCTCAAGTAAGTTCTTCTCTGAAGGCGAAGAACTAGATAAGATAATAGACCTATCTATTGATGCAGTACTCTCAGTAATGGATAAAGTAGGAGATGAATACGTCATTGATTTAAGTAACATAAAAATGGTAAAGAAGAGAGGAGAATCCGTAGAGGATACAGAGTTAATTAAAGGTTTCGTACTAGATAAGGAAGTTGCCCACGAAGGAATGCCTAGGAGGATTGATGAAGCTAAGATCGCGGTAATAGATTTTCCATTAGAAGTTCAGAAGACGGAAATTTCCTCAAAGCTAAGTTTGACCTCTCCTGAGCAAATTAAAGCTGCACTAGACGAGCAAGCAAAGTACTTAAGGGGTATTGTAGATAAGATAGCTGCTACTGGAGCTAACGTTGTCATATGCCAAAAAGGAATGGACGATATTGCGCAATATTTCTTAGCTAAAAAGAAGATCATGGGGATTAAAAACGTTAGTAGGAGCGACCTAGAAAAAATAGCAAAGACTACCGGAGCAAGAATAATAAGTTCTGAAATGGATTTGGATTCCTCAGCTTTAGGCTATGCAAAGGTGGTTGAAGAAAGAACAGTAGGAAAAGATAAGGCAATATTCATTGAAGGAGTGAAAAACGCTAAAGTAGTTACCATATTAATAAGAGGAGCAACTGACATTGCTATGGATGAAGTTGAGAGGAGCTTAAACGACGTATTAAATTCAGTAAGGAACGTAATAATATATCCTTATGTAGTTGCCGGCGGAGGAGCATTTGAAGAAGAATTAGCAATGAGACTTAGAAAAGAAACATTACCGGGAAAGGAACAGTTAGCATTAGAGGCATACGCTAACGCATTGGAGGAAATTGCTGTAACTCTTGCAGAAACTGCCGGATTAGATCCTACAGAGGCCTTGGTTAACTTAAGGACAATGCACGCAAAAGGCTTAGATAAGAGCGGAGTCGACGTAATGCAGGGCAAACTGGTTGAAGATATGACTAAGATTAAGGTTGTAGATTCTCTAAAGGTTAAAGAACAAGTATTGAAAGGTGCTACTGAGGCCGCAACAGCAATATTAAAAATTGACGACTTGATTGCTGCAGCTCCAGCAAAGCAACAGCCACAACAGCAAGAAGGCGGATATCCGGGAATGTCAGGAATGCCCGGTATGTAAGATAATTTTTCTATATATTATTATACTTATGACAAGAATTATTAAGATTATAATTGAAGATAGTATAAATTCTTTAGGACATTCTTTAGTAGTAGTTGTTGATGTTTGAGGCTTAAGACTGAGAGAGACTATGATAAACATAGCTGAAGACCACGTGAGAGGAGAAGTTGTAGGCAATGGGTATCCCTTTACTGGGGCTACTGCTTCTGGCAATAATCCTTGCTGAGAATGATTATATGCCCAACATAATAGTCTAATAGAAGAGTTAGTCTCACCTTTTTCTGCATAATACAAAGCCTCAAACAGCGTAGTAATAACCCAAGGAGGGCTGGGCTCACAACTATCATACAGAGACTCGGAATAATGATAAAGGTCGTCAGGGAATCTCGAAAGCCCTCCATTAACTGTTAGGTTAGAGACTACAGAGTTAAAGTCTTGATTAGTATAGTTTGAGTCCAAAGGTAAATAACCCATATCTAGTGGTAGTAGCGTTGACGAATCTATTGCAGGCGGTAATGGACATAATACTTCTACTTCTCCATTTTCTTCATAGAGTACAGATTCTCCTAGAGCTGAGGCGAAATATCCATTTTTCCAGAAATACTTCAATATACTTTCATTTAACAATTTTTCCTCATAACTAACATTAAATCCTAGTTTTTCCATATCGTACAGACCTAGATCGTTAAAGGATTGCGTCCAGAAGTGATAAGCTAACCTATCTTCCCATACGCTTAAGTCTTCAGGGACTAGGTGGAATTTAGATTTGAGAATTTCATAAGTTTGATACTTTATTATTTCGCATAGCCTAGGTTTAACCTCATCGAGGAAAGAAGCGTTGTGCGTAAGAATGTAAAAATTGTATACTCCGATTTCAAATAAACCTAGGCTATCTAATTCTGGTATTCCAAATCCTATGCAAGGCTTTCCAGTATAGAAGTTGTATCTCGTATACCATGTTCCGTTACCCATTGAAGTAGCATTAGCCATCCACAGCCAATATTTTAAAGCTGAATAATAATGCCCCGACTCTTGTAATGCTAAAGCTGCAAAAGAAGAGTCTCTAACCCATGAATAAAGATATATTGGAGAAGGAGAAGCTGAAAAATCTCCTAAATATGGATTTTGATCGTCCTTTATTAAAAGTAAAGACAAATAATATTCTCTAAATAAAGATTTAGGTAAATACTTTGGAATAACGCTTTTACTTATCCACGAGTTAACTGAGTTGTCGTTTAACAACAGTAGGTGGGATACGTTTTCGTAAGGGGGTACAAGTAATGAGATCTCTGCATAATACTCTCCTGTCTTTTGGAAAGAGAGAATTAAGTTAGTACGCTTTATTATTACACTCCCATTTGATATTAACCAAGAGATGTTATTCCTGAACTCGTTATCCTGAGCCAGCCAAGAAGAATTTGACTTTATAGTGATGTTGAAAGGACTCTTCACTTTTAGGATGAGTAACAAATAACTAGTATAAGGAGGAAGTATTATACAAATTGAATTATTACATTCTAGTAACACAGTGTTGTTAAGTTGTAAATAGGCTTTCTTAGTATTAATTCCAAGGCAAACAGTAAGATTAAGTATACCTATTCCTCCTAGAAATACGTTTCTTATTGACGCGTTGTACGGTGGAAAGCCATTAAGTTCTCTATTTATAACTTGTATTCCGGTAGGAATCCAAACTGAAATATTTCTCCAATTACTTAATAATAAATAAGATGGATAATAAGGGTTAGAATAACAACTTTCAGAACTTGTGCCTATTACAAAATAGCCAGGAAAAGAAAGTAAAAGGGTAAAAAGTAATATTATAACTTTAACTACCATCTTTTTTCTTTTATCCATTTTTAATCATCAAGTTGACTCCAGATTCTGCATCAAATAGTTCAATTCTACTGTAATCAAATTTCAACTTAACCCTCTCTCCTTTTTCCCTCTTTATGAACGCCTTATCAATTACCTTTATTATATCATTTCCTACTCTTACGTGGGTGATTGTAAAACTCCCTAGTTCTTCTACTAGCTCCACTACTCCTTCAATGTCGCCATCTTGTGATATTTCGATATTCTCAGGCCTTATACCAAGAATTACCTTGTTTGACTTAATAATCCCTTTAAATTTCTCCGGCAAAGGTATTGCTTGCCCATTAAATTCAATCTTCTCACCGACTATTTCGGATCTTATTAAGTTCATAGCAGGATTTCCAAGAAAACTTGCTACCCAAGAATTATTGGGCTGTCTGTATAGTTCAAGAGGATCTCCGTAAGCTTGTATTTTTCCGTCATGAAGAAGGGCTAATTTAGTAGCCAAGCTAAGTGCCTCTGCTTGATCATGAGTTACGTATATAATTGTTGGCCCTAGCTTTTGTTGCAACTCCTTTAGCTCTTCTCTAGCTAATACTCTAACTTGGGCATCTAGGTTAGACAATGGTTCGTCCATTAATATTATATCAGCGTTTTTAACTAGAGCTCTAGCTATTGCGACTCTCTGTAACTGTCCTCCACTCAGTTGTGAAGGTTTTCTATCAAGTAGATTATCGATTTTTAGCATTTCTGCTACTTCTAAGACTCTTTTTCTTATTTCTTCCTTAGGCACGTGCTCTATCTTTAATGGAAATGCTATGTTATCAAAAACGTTCATGAAAGGATATACGGCATAGTTTTGCGGTACCATGGCGATATTTCTATCTTTAGGTGACATATCGTCTGCCAGTTTTCCTCTTAAGTAAACGTGACCTTTATCTTGTTTAAGTAATCCAGCTATTATCCTTAGTATAGTAGTCTTACCTTCTCCCGAAGGTCCTAAGATGACTACGAAATCTCTCTTCTCTATCTCCAAATTTATGCCCCTAAGTACTTCAACGGTCTTCTTTTTTTCCTTATATATCTTCCATATATCCTCCAGCTTTACGTGGACCATTCACTTCACCCCGGCTAAAGTACTATAAGCCCTAGTCATCATCCTTTGCGAAGCAATAAATAGTGCCGTTAATGGAATTCCCATTATAACAGAGCCTGCAGCAAAGAGGTTATATGCAGGAGCACTAGCGTAGTTTAAAAGCCCTGCAGCGTAATACAGTCCAATAGTTGCAGTCCAGTCACTTATATGCGGCAATAAGAACGCATAAGCTAACGCAAAATCTAAGTAAGCTCCTGAAAAGCTAAGTATAGCTGTTAAAGCAACTATTGGTAATGCAAGTCTCATAACAATCCTTAGAAATACTTGAAATCTAGAGAGTCCATCAACCATAGCTATTTCCTCATACGACGGTGGAATAGAATCTATTGCAAGCTTTGCTAAGAATGCTGCGAATATTGAAGTTCCTGGCGTATAGGCTATAATTAAACCTATATAATTTAACATATGGAATTTTGCAAACATTAGATATAATGGAACTGCTGTAGCCGTGTAAGGGAAAAACGTTACTATATAAATAAACGCTGCTAAGGTTTTCTTTGCTGGAATATTCAACCTAGACAGAGCGTAACCAGTTAGCATTGCAAGCAGAATGGAAATAAGTGCAGTAGAAGATGCTAAAATTAGGCTATTCCTAATCCATAAAGGAAAGCTTCCGCCATAGTAGTTGGTAGTTAATAATTCTCTATAAGCCGTAAAGTAAATATGTTTAGGAAATAAATCTGAAACATCTAAGGATATTAAATTAGGGGCATTACTAAAAGAGGTCATTATTATATAATATAATGGAAATACTGAAAAAAGAACCATGAATATTAAAATTGCATATGAAATTGCCAATCTAATATACTTAAAGAGTTTCATTTATATCACCTTAACTAAACGAATCTAATATATGAGTATATTTTATTACAATTAAGCCTAAAATTATTACGAATATCGTAGATATTACTGACCATGCTGAAGCTAAGGCAAAATTACTGTAGTCAAATGCTTCTTGATAAGCATAAACTATGAATGTTTCTGTGGAAATCCCTGGACCGCCACCTGTTAGGATAAATATTGGATAAAAGTTGTTCCACGTAAATACAAAACTCGTTATGAAAACGAAAGCTATAGTTCTCTTAAGTGAAGGCAAAGTAATTCTGAAGAATTTAGTTAATGTACCTGCTCCATCTAATTCTGCAAGATCGTAAAGTTCATGAGGTATGCTCTGCAGGGAAGAATAAAATACAGTCATAAAGTACGGGAAAGATAACCAGTCATTGGTTAAAATTAATTCTATCCAAGCGTCAGTAGTTGAAATTAATGAATTAATCCTAGGTAAATGCAACATAGGTAAAATTAACTTATTCATCATTCCGTAAGGATCGACCCAGAGTCCCTGCCAAATTAGAAGAGATATAAAGCCAGGAAATGCCCAAGGTAAGATAAGGAAAGCATAAAATATCGATTTACCCTTAAGATCTCTCTGATTTAATATCAATGCTAATAAAAACCCTAGACTCATCATAGTAACTAGACTACCTAAAGTCCAGATTAAAGTATTCTTGATTAGTTCCCAAAAGTATCCGCATTCAAAAATTATAGCATAATTCTTCAATCCAACAATATTATAGTTGAATAAATGAAATAAGTTCATATTAGTAAAGGAAATATATAATGCATAAACTAAAGGTAAAATAAATATGAAAATTGTGAGAATTAATATAGGGAGAATATATAAAAAACCATTATCTTCATTTTTCCCATTTTTTGAGCTAGTCATAAAGCTTTCACCTTATATTTTATCTCTGGAATCATAAATACTGATAATAGCAAGAGTATTGCATCAATTAACGCTGGAGGTAATGGAAGTATTTCAAACGAAGAAGACAATAAGCCGTTCTTCTTTAAGCAGTTGATAAAGTTGCTCTCCATAGTTTGAGCGGCAGTCTGTGCATTTATCTGCTGAGCGAAAAATTCACTGGCTGCAGTGTGGAATGAATTCCAATAATACGCCATTTGTGGTATATTGGGGAACTTTTGCGTATATTGAGCTTGCTCTAAAATTCCTTCCATTATTTGATTCAGGTAGGATGGCGTTAATTTTCCTGCTTTTAACTCTGCCATAGCCTCATTATAAGCTATTTTATTAGCTGGAATATCGTGAGCTATACACCATAATCTATAATCGGATTGACAGTTAGTTACAAATAATATGAATATTAGTGCTGCCTTGATTTGCAAAGGTGTTGCTCCGCTAACTGATGGATTAGATATCATCCAACCAGTAGCTCCTAAGAAAGGCTCAGCCCTTATTCCAGTTTGACTAACTACTGGTAATGGTGCTGCACCTAAATTTGAACCTAAAGCTTGTAAGTAAGCGTTAAGATCCCAAGGTCCGTCAAATATGATAGCAGCTTTTCCAGCCTCAAATAATTCTCCTTCCGCTCCTCCAGCACCAGTAGATGGTGCTAAATAATTAATGTGTAAATCATAAGTTAGATTATACCAGAAGTTTAGTGCGTCAACCATAGCCGGGGAATTTAACGCAGGAACTACTTGACCGCTTTGAGTAGTAAATATTTGTCCTCCAAATCCTGCAAACCACGCGGCAAATCTATATCCATACTCATCACTCGCACCATACGCAATTCCCCACACATGATCTGTTGTATTAACTTCCTCAGCAATTTTTACCATTTCACAAGTTGTATTTGGTGCATAAGGCACGTATTGCTTATTATAGAACATCACAATGTAGTTTATATCGTCTGGAAGACCATAAACTGCCTTTCCTATTGACCAATCGGATATAGAGCAATTAAGATATAATGAAAATACTTGAGGGGGTAAATATTCAGTTAAGTTTAGTAAAAGCCCTGCACAAAATAATGCACCTCCAGAATTTGAGGTGTCCCTATATACTATAGGAGCGTCGTGACCTTTTGCTGCTTCTTCAAATTGAGAACATCCTACACCTACTCCATAAGTTACGTCCACATGTATCCATGGAAACTCTTTTTCAAACTGAGCTAAAGTTTGGTTGAAAGCTTGATTCTCGGAAGTACTGTAACTATCCCAAACTGTTATAGTTACTGGCGAAGAAGGTGTAGAATTAAGACCTACTAATTTCATTAAGTCAGTAGCATTTGTTATGTTTAAAGGCCCGCTAATGGAGGGTTTTGTTGGCGTAGTAGTTGGTGTTACACTTGACGGTGGTTTAATAAGTAAGTAAAATACCGCTACTGCTGCTATAATTATTATTACAACTATTACCGCAGCAGTTACTTTAGATAAGGCCAGTTTGGAATTCTTTCCGTCTTTCATTAATTTACACCTATAAGAAAATTATGAGTATATTATGTTTTAAATTTTGTTGTATAAGTTCAGAACTATAACTATATATTAATGTTGGTTATTATTGTTGGAGCAATTTAATGGGCTATGTATCTATATAAACATATAATAAATTCTTATATAAAAAGTCAAAGAGGGAATGTAATTAGTTAATTTTTATATAAGAAATCCACGATAGGTGTATAGGAATTCTCAAGATAAAATTAAAAACTTTATATAACCTATTAATTTACTTAACTTTTTGAAAGAAAACTTTATTTCCAATCCATTAAGTTTTACATGATACAAATGAAACACAGAATTTTTACATATATCATTTTTATGATTTTATTGGCAAGTTTATCATCTACGTTAATGCTAGCTCAGTCCCAAGGATACAAAGTAAACTTTAATGTATCTTCATCCGGATATGTTACAATTTATATATCCGGAATATGTAAGTCTAACACCGTAATCTTACACTACGGTATAGAGAATGGTCCTCAACAGCCATGGACGGAGGTTTTTAATAAGGAAATGTCGTGGGATGGAAGTAATTTTACAGTGACTATAGGTCCATTCAATAACGGAACGTGGATAGCGTGGGTATTTTATGATAATACTACAGGGCAGTGGATCAACTATGATTGCCATCCGTTTTGGAATTGGAACTTAGAAGTAAATCCGACTAACATTGGACAGACTTATGCTACAGTTCTTCCAAACGGCTCAATATTAATTACAACAATAGGTAGAGCTCCTGACGAACTATTTATTCATTACGGACTAACTACTGGACCTCAAACAGGTTTACCATGGAGTAATATAACTTGTGAGGAAATGCAATATAACCCATTATGGGGCAACTATTCTATCATTATAGGCCCATTTGAACGAGGCCAATGGGTTCAGTGGGTGTATCACGATCAAACTTTAAACACATGGATTCATAACGCATCTTGCACTAACTTTTATATTCAAGATGTATATTCTCCAATTTTTATCATAAATTCTACCTATAGCAGATACGTCTACACTGAAGGAGAAGAAGTAACAATCTCTATTTATTTAAATAGTGAATATGACAAGGCAATCCAGCCCTCTTTCTGCTTGCTCATAGGCTCTATTTCACATACTTACATAGCTAACTTAAATCCTGGAGTAAATATAGTAAATTTAACATTTAATACAAATTGTATTCCACAAGGAATTTACTATCCAACATTAAAGATTTATTATAATAACTCCTTGTGCAGAGTTTCGCAATTACCTGCACTGTATGTATTAAATACAACTGGTAAAGAACCGTTAAGTTTCGTATTAGTATGGAATATGCATCAACCACTATACGTAGCTCCAAATGGCTCTTGGGAACAGCCTTGGGTTTGGTTACACACTGGACAGGACTTCTATTGGAACGGACAGCTTGTAGGTTCATACGAGTTACAAGCAATGCTTATAAATCAATTTAATGTCGCAGTAACTATCGACTTCACTCCTGTCTTGCTTTATCAATGGGAAACTATATTACACGAGAAAAATGCAACATTTACCTCTAATTTTGGCATTAACGTTACTCATGATCTTCTTGCAGTTAACTACACCCTCAATCTATTTAAGAAATTAGTGAGAGAAGGTAAAGTTAACGTACTTACAGTACCATTTTATCATCCGTTACAACCTCTATTACTAGAAGACGGTTATTGGAGTGACGTAGAAACTCAAATACTAATGGGCAAAAACATGACCAAGACTGTGTTTGGAGTTTGTGCTAATGGTACTTGGACTCCAGAAATGGCTTTCTGTATGGCACTTGTAGGTATTTATAACGAGAGTAATATCTCATATACAATCCTAGACTGCGAGGCGTTTTTACCATACGTAACTGTAGTGAATGGAACTATTAACCCAGACGAACCCTTTATCGTTGAGAATGATTTGGGTCAAACAATATATGTCTTATTCAGAAATACAACTCTATCCAACGAATTCGGATTTAAGTTCTTTAGTCAATCTCCTCAGCTCACTGCCAGAGAATTGATACAACAATTAGCGCAAATCTACATGTCCCACCCTGGAGGAGTAGTTACTGTAGCCCTAGATGGTGAAAATCCATTAATATTTAATCCAGTTACAGGGCCTGCAGATCTTTATGCAATATATTCATCGCTATCTCAGTGTCAAGGAAAATGGCTTATTACACAAACTGCTTATGATGCAATAAAAACTCATAAACCAACAGCAGTAATTACTAATTTACCAGTTAACTCGTGGGATCTTAATTTAGATTACTGGAACAATGGTTGCCAAGGTAAAATTGAAATTTGGCAGAACCTATCTTTAGCTAGAGAATATTTAATAGCTTACACAGTAGCTTTAGGCAAAGAACTTTCACCAGAAGTTCCATTATTATTTAATGATACTCCAAACTCTACTAGCTTACTTTACTCATTATGGAACTACTTATACGTAGCTGAAGGAAGCGATTGGACGTGGCAAACCGGTGCTCCTGCTCATGGTCCGGTGTGGTTTAAGGAGCAAGCATTACTTTACACCAGTACAATAGTTAATACTATTAAAGCTCAATTCTCAAAAATTGACATAAAATGTGTAATAGAGGGATTTAATGGTGTAGTCGTAATAATTAATAATGGATTACAGTGTAAGGTAACCTTGAACGTCGTAGCAAGTAATGGAACTTATTGCGTATGTAAGATCGTAAAACTATACCCAGGTATAAATGTAATAACTCTGCAGGGAATTTCTGGAAAAATTGAAGTTTGCTTATACTCTCCAGTAACCAGCGGAGAGGTAGGTGACGCAATAATACCTATCAGTCATCATGGATTCCTAATTCAGAAAACAACAATTGAGCAAGGATTATGCTTTATAAAAGTAGATAAGATAGAATATAACACACAGCCAGAATTCATACTATTACCGTTAATTCTCTTAGTAGCAATTATAGCAGTTTTTGTTGAGAAAGGATTAAAGGTAATTTAATAATAAGACATCGCCTTTTTATTTTTAATGAAGTTCGGATTTTCCATTTCATCTTTTCAGTTTGAGGAGTTAAATCAGAACTCAGATTGGTACTTATGGCTAACCGATTACATAAATCTTTCCGGCAAAAAAGTTGTTGAAGAATTACCTACAAAGAACTTTTACCTGTCTAGATATAAGGAAGTGCACAGCCTCGCAGTAAACCTAAACGCAAGCATTTGGAGAATGAACTTGAGCTGGGGCAGATTATTTCCTTCAAAGGATAAGGTTTCTCAAGAAGCTCTATTTAAATATAAGGAAATATTAAAAGACCTTAAGGATAAAGGATTTGAAGTAATACTCTGTTTAAACCACTTTGATTTACCTCTATGGATTCACGATCCAATCGTAGCTAGAGATTCTTTATTAACTCAAGGTCCTTTAGGTTGGTATTCGTCCTCTACCGTAGAAGAATTTGTTAAATTTTCGAGGTTCATTCACAATAATTTTTCTGAATATGCAGATCTATGGTGTACTTTTAATGAACCTAATTTGCTATTAACTTTTGCTTATCTTCAAGGAATTTTCCCTCCGGGAATAAGTAGCAGGAAGGCTTATGAGACTAGTTTGAATAATGTAATAAGGGCTCATCAAGAGGTCTATAACGAACTGAAGGGTGAGAAGGTAGGAATAGTATATAACATCCCTGCAGTACAAGGATCCTCGGCAATTGAAAACGAAATCTTTGAATTTTTAAGGAAGATAGATTTTGATTGGTTAGGCGTAAATTACTATACAAGGTTGGTCACTGACGAGAAAGGCATTCCTCTAGAAGGCTATGGTCCTTTCTGCCAATTTGGGTCTAGGGAAGGCAGAGATGTCTCCGACTACGGATGGGAGGTTTATCCTGAAGGATTAACTGACGTACTTAAGAAGGTATCTAGCTTTGGTAAGCCTATATTAGTAACGGAAAACGGAGTTGCTGACGAGAAGGATAGGATTAGGCCTAGGTTTATAATAGACCATGTTAATGCTATTAAGAAGTCAGGAGTTAATGTTGAGGCTTATATGTACTGGTCCCTTTACGATAATTTTGAATGGAATTTTGGTTATAAAATGAAATTTGGACTTTATGATATTAACTTAAACCCTAGACCTAGTGCATTCATTTTTAAAGAATTACAAGAAATAACTTGATAATCTAAGGTTTAATTCCGGTAACTTCTTCATATATACCTTCAAGGATTTTCTTATGCTCTTCAGCCCTCACTTCTGTAGTATTTAAGTGGTTATAAAATTCTATAGTACTCCTGAACCTTTTACCGCAAACTGGGCATTTCATTCCGTTAGTTCTTAACAAGATTTCCAACCTAGGCATTATGACTTGAGTTATGAAAGCTCTCCTCACATCAATTAAACTTCCAGTAGTTATTTCCTCGCTTTGTACAATTTCCTCCTTAGCTATGTCTAATCCTATTGACGCTAGGTATTCCAATTCTTTTCTGGAAATTATTCCTTCATGCACTAACTTGTGCAATACCTCTTTTTGAGTAGAAAGCTCATAAGTTATGTGAGGTAATCTTACAATCCACCTAACGTTAGGAATGAAGGTTACTGTAATAGTAACGTCTCCCCGCTTTAATGTACGAGGAGCGACTTTTTCAAAACCTATTAATAGAAGAGCCTTGAATAACGTCAAATTTGCCATATGCTATTTTCGTTCAACATATTTTAAATCTTAAGCCTACTTTCAGTTCGATTTAAGAACTCTTTGCATCTCGCAAAATTTAATTTTCGTCTATTAAGTCAAAAGTTGTGCTCTCTAATAATACTCCTCTGGAAGTTTTCGCTAATAAATACCTTAAGAAGTCTAACGTAGAATAAGGTAAAGTAATAACTTCATCCTTACCTTGTACGAAAACTTCAACTTTTCTCTTTTCATGATCTACGTAAAGGATGAAGTTATTCTCCTCAAGTAAATCAACTAAGTCTAATACGGTATAATCACCAACAGTGAGGTGACCATAATTTTTTACAAAATAATTCAAATTTACTCCATCTAGTTCATAAACAATCATTGGCCTGGCAAACCTTATTTCCATTCCGTCCAAATCTTGCAACTCTTTCTTAATTTCCCTCACTTTTCCATCGAATAAAAATTTCTTATCTTTAGTTATGAATAAAAACTTGCCAGCCATAATATGTTTTTTCTCACTAACGAATTTAAGCTTTTGTTATGAAAACTTCTGAATATATAATGTACATTATGTATATATTTCTCTATATAAGTTATATAAACTATATAGTAATATATAGTTCAGAGCTAATTTAGAGCGTTTATTAATCCTTGTGTTAAATACAGCAATTATGATAGTGAAAGCAACTAAGGACAACACCATTTGTATCCCAAAAGATATTGCAGAACGTGCTGGCATAAAAGAAGGAGATAACGTCCTAATAAGAGTAAAAGATGAAAGTACAATAGAAATAATTCCTCGTAAGTACTGGGCAGAAATAACTACTGATGAAATAGAAGAAGTTGGAGAAGAAATTACTAAATCTCTTGGAATTTAACTACCCTAATCTTTTAAGGAGAAATTTTAACTTAAGCTTATGAAGTTCTTAAGAGAATCCACGGGATTAGTTAAGGAGTTTAGTGCGGTAGACGCATTCGCATTAAACTTTTCCTTCCTAGGCCCTGCTGCTGGAGTTTCTTATCCCCTTTTCGTCTCAGCGTTCTTGCCAAACTCCAGCTGGATATTGTCAGTAATTCTTGGAGCAGTACTAATGATCCCGCTCGTTCTCAATTATTATTTACTTAATGCATTAATTCCTAGGTCAGCAGGAGATTACATTTACGTTTCCAGAGCTTTCGGACCCTTTGCAGGGAGTATTTTAGGAATGTCTTTGTTGATGTCCTTTATGATGGGCTTCCCCGTGTTAGCAATGCTTGAAGTAATAATGGTCATAGTCCCGGGATTACAAGCAATAGGTTACAGCCTAGGCAATGAGGCGTTAATCAATTTTGCAAATTCAATACTTTCTTCTTCTTTGAATCTATTTGTAACTACTACTTTAATCTTACTAATAGCTTTCCTTCTCTCATCTTCCGAAAGATATTATGCAAGGACTTTCCGTTATTTAACGTTCCTACAGATAATAGGTACAGTGACGATGATTTACGGTTTACTTACCTTCCATTATTCAGGAGTTAGCCTAGATCCTAAATTAAATACTCAAACTTTTGCGTTGTCCTCTATCTTCGTCCTATCATTATTTGCCTTTGCTAACGCTCCTTCGTTTTTTGCGGGAGAAATAAAGAAGAGTAGGAAAAGTTTTCTAGCCGGGTATTTATTATCTTACACTGTTGCAACAATTTTCGCATTACTTTTAATAATTTCTCTAGAAATAGGAATTGGTAAGGAAAACTACGTCTCGGCAGTTATCTCTGGCTGGAATTTACCAATTTCTACTTCATCCCTTCTTTCCTTTGGAGTATTGCCTTTCATTCATTATCCCGCAATAGTCATGTTTATATTCGTGACGGCGCTTAGTTGGTACTTACTTTACGCAATGATAAACGTAGGCGCTTCCTCAAGGATTTTATTCTCCTTATCTTTTGATAGATTATTGCCTGCATTTTTAGCTGATGTCAAAAGAGGGGTTCCCTTCAACGCTCTCCTACTTAGTTTTCTGGTTTCAATGATCTTCAATTACGTTGAAGTGTATTTAGGATATTCAGTAAGTTTCGCAATTGACGGACTTTGGTTCGTTATATGGAATTACTTGATCGTTGCCATAGCGTCAATAAAGTTTTACAAGTTAGATAAAAGAGTACTTTACACTTCAATTTCTTCAGTAATTGCACTTTCCGCAGTAGTATTTATTACATTATATTATGGAATAGTTAACTCCACATTTGGAGGAGTGATTTTCGAAGGCAACTTTGCCTTTGACATAATCTCTATTTTCATTCCGCCGATTACCGGTGCAGTGACGTACGTAATATCTCAAAAGGTTAGGAGTAAACAGGGAATAAAACTCTCTTTAATATATAAGGAAATTCCACCAGAATGACAATCTATTTAATTTTAAGGGAAGATAATGTTAATGATGCAAATTCTAAAAACGTCTGCGGACGTTTACTTAGAGGAGGCCGATGAATTATTGGATAGAGGAGATACTTTACAAGCATCAGAGAAACTCTACAAAGCTGCAGAAGAAGCAATAAAAATACTTTCTGGTATTCTCCTGGAAGATGATATAATTTCTGAGGTCAGAAATAAGGATTGGAATACAGAAATAATCAATAAGGCAGTGTTTAAATTATCCTCTATTCTTGGCAAGTGGATAATTGAAAGTTGGGGATCTGCAATAGCATTGATAACAGTAAACTTAGATGCTCAACAAATAAAAAAATATAGGGAAAGCATTGCTAGGTTAGTCCAAGTTGCTGACGAAAGATTCAATAGAAAAATTATTGAAAGAAGCTGATGAATTATTGGATAGAGGAGATACTTTACAAGCATCAGAGAAACTCTACAAAGCCGCAGAAGAAGCAATAAAAGTCCTCTCATTTAAGAACTCAATAAGAACGATCCTTAAAGTTAAAAGCCTTGGACATTGGAGTTCAAAAATGTACTTTGAGGCAGTAGATGAACTTGAAAGCATATATCCGGGCATAAAATCGCTTTGGATCTCAGCTTGGATATTACACGTGGAAGGATTTCATGAAATTTCTCTAGATCAGAACAGCATAAAATTACTTAAGATAGACGTGGAGAAGATTGTGAAACTATTATAATAGAACGTTATATGATTAAAATATTCCTTTACATTAAGAAATTGCTATTCCCAAATTCATTACTACCTTAGTTCCGAGCTTTAATAATACTTAACAGCGTTCCGTAAATATTTAGTAGTTTTTAATCAACTTTTAACCTCCTTTAGTTATTGAGTTATTATATTTCTAGTTTTCAAAGATAGTATAAGGAGTATAGGAGTCGCTACTCCTATTACTATGGAAACTGACATCAGAGTACTATAATATTGTATTACATATCCAGCAACTACTATTGAAGTAAAAAGCCTCATTCCAAATACGATCCATGATCTAACTGATGTAGCGTAACCTTGTATTTCTGAAGGGACGTCAGAATAATAAATTAGACCTTCATATGATGAGTCAATAGAACAGACTATCCTAGTCAATATTAGACCTAGGAAAAATAATAAAGGAGAAATATGAAAAACACAAATTAAAGCAATATTAACGAAGAATATTATATATAAAAAAAGAAATGAGAAATATTTTGATAAGCTATTCAACTTATTCATTACATGTCTCAATACTAAAGCTGAAATCACGTAAGCTATAGCAGTACTGATTGTGAATAATGCGGATAACTCATACAAATTAGAGGAATTTTTAAATAATCCATAAAAATATACGCTGGGTCCAGAAAGCAATACAACTATAAAAAGTCCTAAAAAACCTACGTAGAAAATTCTTCTATTAGTCTTAAGAAGATTATAATAAATTGAGAACGCTTTCTTACTTAGTTTCAACCCTGATTCCTTTAGCCTTCCTCCTATTGGTAAGTTAATTGTTAAGTAATTGAAAATAAAATAGTAAATAGATACCGATATAAAAGTTATTGATATAACTATTATACCATATATTGCAGTAAGATATGATAGAAGAGATTCAAGAACTAGACCGGAAACCATTCCTATTTTTCTTAGCTGAGAGAAGGTTATGTACTCCTGCTTATCTAACTTGACTTTAAAACTTAAGTAAAGTAAAATTCTCTCATAAGTAACGACGAAGCAAATACCTATTAAAGATATTATTATTAAGAAAAAAGTAAATAAAGTAAGCTGAAAAGTAAGTACTATAGCAGGTATAAGATTGAAAATTGATGCTAAAGTTATTAATATTATCCTAGCTCTCTTTACATTCTTCACATGATCTACTATAAACGAAAAAGACTGAGTAAGTAATCCTAAGTCTCCTAAGAAGGTAATAAGAATCGATGCAAGGAAGACGTTCCTTTCAATAATGTTACTCTGAAATAGAAAAACTTCTATAGGACCAGTTAGTAGTGGAATATTATAAGCAATTATTGCTTTCCTTACGTCCTTTCTGCTCATCAATTTCTTAACGTTCTCTAACGTTTATCCTCACCGTAAAGAGGGCACAATAATATTTTCTCATCTCCTTTATAAATTCCTCTAATCCACCAATTGTATTTATTTTCATCTATCTCTAAAGTCCCGTCTTTCCTTATTTTACCAATTATTCCTCTATCAGTATAAAGATCAACAGTACATTTAGCTAAGGAACCATCAGGCTTAATGACAAAGCTCCTTGGATTAGAGGCATAACAAATTCCTCCGGTTCCATTTACTACTCTAAATCCCATATTTCCTGCAATTTGCCTAAGTTCTCTCAAATCTCTCATTAGCTTATTCTTATCCTCATATTCTAAGCTCTTGTTATCCTTATCAAGTAAAGATGATATACCCCTAATGAATATCTTAAATCTATAATCGTTACCTATATCATTATGCAGCTTCTCTAATAACCTCTTAATGGACTCCTTATTATATTTATTAAGATGAATTCTTATAGTTACATCAAATTCTAGTGAAGTAGTATGCATTTGAATTAAGTGAGAATAAATAGTTCTGAACGTAGGACCTCCGTCTAGTCTTACTCTCAACTTATCATGAAAGTCCTCATCTCCATCGAAGGTAATTTCGTATTCGTTAACCCCAAATTCAACTAATTCCTTAAACCTATTCAACGTTAACCCATACGCGTTTGTAGTGATGTCAGAATACAATTTAAAACTGTACATATCCTTAAGATTATTCACAAATCGCATAAAATCTATTATTATATTATAAGCAAGCAGAGGTTCTCCACCAAACCAAGAAATCCTAAGTTCGTTCAATTTCCTAACATTATTCCTTATTAAATTTCTAATACCCTCTAATACGTCAGCTCTAATAAACTCAATCTTTGAACCAAATTTCTCATAACAATATTTACACCTAAAATTGCACCAATTCTCTACGGGAAGTATAATCAAATGAAAAAAATTGATATCTTTTAGCTTATATCTCGAAGGATATGCCATGGCTGCTTCCCTATTTATAAGGCTATTAAAAACGCAATGGCAGTCTCCATTGCCTAACTTTTTACCTAGAGGTTCATGATCTCTTTCACTTTCTAACTTTGGAAGTTGATTTATGTCCATTATTTCTTTCATTTTAGGTCTATTTTGAGCCTTAGGCTACATACTTTTTTTTTTAACATAATACGAAAACAATTTTTAGACCATTACTGTCTCTTATTACATCCTTGAATTACAAGCGTAAAATTAATGTCCATTTTATTTAAAAACTCTTTAATATTTCACGTTAGAATGAGGGAAAAGTAATACCTAGTATGATAAATTTATATTAGGAACATTTTATGGATATTATGCAGTGATTGAGCCTTTCATTATACATCTAGAAGCTAATAATATATTGATTGAGCGAACATTAAAAGGGAGTAGGGATATTTTTATTTACTACATTTAAAAATAACTCTATAAAATAAACGTTAATGTATTTATACCATAAATTTACGAAGAACCTTAGGTTATTGAGCTAATTACGTAATTTACTGCCTCATCCATTTTCTTAATTATCTCATGTGTAATCCCGTACTCTCTGGCTATTTCGCTTGGCATTTTTATTCCGAGAAAAGTTTTTCCATCCTTTTCCCAAATTGCTATCCTAAGCGGAAGATCTAGACTTACCTCTATCTTCTCTTGCATTAATAAAGTCCCTGCCCTAGGATTGCCGAATATTATGACCTTATCTTTAGGTAATGAAAGTCCTACCTTTTCAGCGTTTTTAGAATGGTCTATCTCAGCAAATATTTCACCTACCTCCTTTATTTTATCTTTTATTATTTTTTCGCATTCTTCAAAACTAAATTTACATTCTTTAATTATCATATTCTCACTTAAGAAACGTGCAATTAAAAATTTTCCCAGGATCATATCGCTTTCTGAATGATAAAGCTTTTAATTAATTAGACCACATCAACGTATGAAATTTTGTCCAAAATGCGGTTCCTACATGAAACCTAAAGGAAATTCAATGGTTTGTCCTAAGTGCGGGTATAAAGAAGAAGGGGTTGAAAACATTACTTTCACAGAAAAGAAATCTCACGATAGGGACGTCACTATAGTAGCTGATGGAAGAAGGATTAAAGGAGGAGTTGCCTTAAATTTGTGTCCTAGATGCGGTAATGCTGTAGTAATTAAAATAGGGAAGAAATATAAGTGTAGGGCTTGCGGTTATATATTTTAATCATTTCCTGCCGAAGTGCATCCTCCTATAAGGTCTTTGCTTCCTCACAGGTTTCTTACTCATAAATACGTTTTTATTCGCGAAATACTTTAATTCTTTATGATAACCTTCAGCGTAAGCAAGAAGTTTGATGTTTCTCCTCAAGCAGTTTGGAATATAGTAAAGGACGTAAATTCTATTCCTAAATATTGGAAAGGGACTAGGGAACTTCATGTTAATAAAGTTGCAGAAGGAATTTATGAAGGAGTAGTGAGGTTTGCATTTCCTTCTAAAGGGAGGATAAGGCTTATAGTTGATGATGAAAATAGAAAACTTACGTTTAATTATCTTTCTGGCCCTATAAAAGGTTATAATATAGTAGAAGTTAAAGAGAATGAAATAATATCTAGCTGGAGAGTTAAAATGAGCCTTTTGTTAGCTTTAGCTGAGAGCTGGAACGCAAAGCATTTTAAGCAAGGCACTGAACACGCATTGGATAGGATAATTTCTGAAGCTAAATCCGGTATTCCATAATTACGTTTTTAGTCCTTTATATACTTTTTAAAAATCGCGGTGGAAAAATTTAAAAGTCTTTCTTTTTACGCCTAATTATGGCTAGCTCAAGTAAAATTTTCGTTCGTGAAAGTTCTGGGTTAATAAAAGATGTTTCATTAACTGATGCAATAATGCTCAATCTAGGAAACCTCTCTGCAGGAGAAGCTCTCTTCGAGTCTATTTCCCCTTACGTTACTCAAGGAGGAGTATTATGGCTAGCATCGGTGTTGGCTTTCGTATTATCAATTCCTCAAATTATCGTTTACACGCTAATGACGTTAAAAATTAGGAGAACAGGAGGAGATTATGTATGGATAACTAGAAACATTGACGGAAGACTCGGTTCAATTTTGGCATTATCTTATTTAATACAAAGTACAGCATTTTTCGCTATAATAGCGTTCTTTTCTGCGTCATCAGTTAATGCAGTACTTTGCGTAATTGGCAAGTTAGACGGAAATCCTTCTTTGCTGTATTTAGCATCTCACATTTTCGTTAATCCTTATTGTTCTCCAACTTTAGATCAAAGGCTAATATTTTACGGAATTTCAGCACTATTTTTCGGAATTGTAATAGCCTTAAATATAAGGAAGGCATCATGGGGATATAAACTGGTTACTGGTTTAGGATTATTTTCGATCCTTTCTCTAATTCTAGGAATTATAGTAATAGGAATTAATGCTTCAGACTTCGCAACGAAGATTGCTCCTTTTGCCTCAGCATTTAATATACCAACAACCTCAAGCAAAGTTTTCTTCCCTTCAGATTTCAGCATATTTGCAACATTGGCACTTTTACCCATGTTTGCATTATATACATATCCTTGGATCAACGCAGGACCAGCAGTTTCAGCAGAGTTTAGGAACGCGGAAAAGGTTGCGAAACTTAATATCGTCATTGCGTCTTTATTAACTTTCTTACTAGTTACTGGAGCATTCCTAGAGATGGACCTCGTTGCTGGATATAACTTTAATATTTCAGCGTATCCTACTTTCATTTACAACTTCTGGACAGTAGCTATTGCCTTAGCAGGTAATCCAGTATTACAGTGGATTATAGGCTTGGGTGTAATACTCTGGAACTTCTATACTTTATCGTATGGAGTCGTAATGTTCTCTAGGTACGTATTTGCCTTATCCTTCGATAGAGTATTGCCGGAGAAGTTTTCCGAAGTAAATAAGTACGGCTCTCCAGTTTACGCTCACTTATTAGATTTAACAATAACGTTAATACTACTTGCAGTACCGGTAATGTCAGTCTCTGCAGCCACATCGCTTTACGGAACTACAATTTTAGGCGCAGTCTATTTACTTTTCGGAGTATTAGCAGGAGCAGTGTATGGATTTAAGAATAAAGAAAGAGTACTTCAGATAGCCGGAATAATCGCTGCAGGATACTTATCTTACTTAGCATACGAGGCAGCTACTAATCCATTATTCGGCTTTATGACGTCTAGCGGAGTAAATATGATAACTTTAACATTCGTGGTATCTGCATACGCATTCGCAATCGTAGTATATTTCGCCTCTTGGTACAAGCACAAGAGGGAAGGAATAGACGTTTCGACAGCTTTCAAAGAAATACCTCCAGAATAAAAATCTTTTACTAAAGGAAAAAGAAGAAGAAAATATTGTCTTTTTTAATCTGTATAAGGTGGAATCACTTCTCCTGCCGTAGGATCTTTACTATAGTCTATGTATACGTTCTTCACCTTAACGTACTCTTCAACTCCATATCTTGAGTTCTCTCCAGCTTGGCCAGACATTCTAAATCCTGTATGGTAACCTTGAGTTGCCTCCGGCCCTGGCATGTTAATGTAAAGCTCTCCAAACTTTATTTCCCTAGCAGCTTTCATAGCTAGGCTAACGTCCTTTGTAAACAAGTATGAAGCTAAGCCGTAGTCCGAATCGTTTGCTAATTCTATAACTTCGTCAAAGTCGTCTCCGACTTTCATTGCACCAATTACCGGGCCAAATATTTCTTCTCTAAATATCCTCATATCTTGTCTTACGTCAGTTAATATTGTAGGCATGTAGAAGAAACCTTTAGAATACCTCTCCGGTAACTGTGGTTTACCTCCACCGTATAATATCTTTGCTCCTTGATTTACCGCCTCTTCAACGAAGCCAGAAACTTTCTTTAATTGTTGATCATTTATTAGCGGCCCCATATCGCTGGTTCTAGGTTCACCTATCTTTAAAGTCTTGGTCTTCTCTATGAATAAATTGAGGAATTTATCGTAAACGTCTTCATGAACGTAAAGCCTCTCTGCAGCAATACATGATTGGCCGGCGTTCCAGTACTTTGCCCACATAAGTACTTTTGCAGCTAATTCTAAATCAGCATCCTTCCATACAATGAATGGAGCTTTTCCTCCTAACTCTAGGATTAATTTAGCCATAATTGAGGAGGCAGATTTCATTACCTGGACTCCAGTCCTTGATTCTCCTGTCAAGGTTATTACTGAGATCTTCTTGTGAGAAGTCATGTAATCTCCTATAACGCTTCCTTTTCCGGTTATTAGGTTAACAGTTCCAGGAGGGAATCCTGCTTGTCTTACTTTCTCAACTATCCAACCTGCTACAAACGGAGTATCTGAGCTGGGTTTTAGAACTACCGTATTACCAGTTATTAATGCAGGACCAATTTTTCTAGCTATCATTGCAGCTGGGAAGTTCCATGGAGTTATGGCAAGGACTACGCCGTAGGGAACCTTATACTGGAATATAACTCTCTCCGGCTTTGTTCCCTCAACAACGTCACCGGTGATTTTTCTGGCAAACTCTGCATAATACTGTAACTGATCTAAAACTCCATCAACTTCTTGTACTGCCTCTTTTCTAGGCTTTCCTACTTCGTCCATTAATAGGTTTTCTAAGCTCTCTCTATCCTGTCTTATTAGATCAATTAACCTATAGAGATATTTACTCCTCTCAACTGAAGTTAATTTCTCCCATTTCTTCTGTGCGTCATATGCTGCATCTATAGCTCTGTCTACGTCTTCTTTTGATGCTGCGGCAAATTTTCCGTAAAGTTCTCCTGTAGAAGGATTGTATTTATTTAGGTATTCTTCAGAAGAAGGCTTAACCCATTCTCCGTTAATGAATAACTCTTGAATTTTCTCCATATATTGATTTCGACTTCTAACTTTAAAAATAATGCCACCTATAATCAATTAAACTTGAGATTAACGTTGTTAATTTGCTAGAGCATGTGAGATTAAGAAGTTTTAAACTTTCATTATTAGTAATATTATCATTTAAAATAATGATTTTTATTATTAATAATAATAGGGATTGAACGAAATAATATAGAAGTAGAGGAAGGATTTCATATAAAATGTAGAATATTCACTAAATGTTTAGAGCAAGTACGAGAAAACTTGATATAAATTATCTCCATACGCTCTCATCTTAATTAGTAATATTTTATTCTACTAGAATTGATACTCTACTATGAAAGTAAAAGTTACTAGGAATTTTCAAATTGCAATACCCGCAGAGGTAAGAGAAAAATTAGACATCAAGGAAGGTGATCTAGTAGATATTACAAAAGATTGAAAGCCTCAAGAAGGGGCAGGAATAATGAAAGATTAAATTTCTCTTTTAGTGACGCTAATGACGCTTCTTATATAAAACATATTAGTCAGATCTGTGT
>OGCG01000233.1_pt1 | contig 37162 bp, 29 predicted proteins | sample 1570061 | NCBI WGS metagenome assembly OGCG01 (sample SAMN06268698, study PRJEB24515) | hot springs metagenome | isolation source: Joseph's Coat, Yellowstone National Park, Washington, USA | place: USA:Joseph's Coat, Yellowstone National Park, Washington, USA
CCAAATATTGGATAGATTATTTAAAAGATGAATTTTGTCAATCTAGGTTGGTACAATCTAGATTGACCAAAAACTATTAATATAATATAATTTGTTATTAAATGAAAATTGCCTATTATGAACCTAATTATTATCATAGTGAAATTCTTGCATCCTTTTTGGAATATTTTAAAAGGTATTCCTGTCGGCTAACCGTTTATTATGATGAAGATCTATCGAAATGGATAGTATACTACCGTCAATTTTATCATTTTGAGGAAAAGCCTACCAGATTATTTTTTTCAGAATACACACTATATGATCATATTATCATCGGCTCTTTTGATACAGGAACATCAGAAATTATACATCCGTCCAAAATAATTGTGGTCCATGCAGCCCATGAAATAGTAAATATTAAAAATGCACAGATTATTGTACTAACTCCTCTAAACTATCGTCCTAATTTTTATTATATACTACCCATACATCAATTTGTGGACACTCATATTCATAAAAAGATAGATTTCATTATAATAGGACACATATATGTCCAATATCGGGACACTAAAGACCTGATGAATTTTCTTAATTCTAATCTAAAATTTAGCCTACACATATTCGTACGTAAAGCTTCTAAAAAATACATAAAACACAAATTAATTCCCATGGTACAAAAAAATCCCAATATAGTTTTCCATGAAAATGTAAAAGCACAAGAACTAGAAGGATATCTAAAATCTGCAAAGTTTATATTACCCTTTGTAAAAAAGAATGGACCCTATCATAATGATCGTTTAACGGGTAGTATTGCGCTGGCCTATAATTATCTACTACCACCCATCCTGGACAGAAAAACACAAAATATCTATCAGATTCCTGGATCATTAGTTTATGAGAATTCTATTATGGAGGTGATTCCACAAGCACTACAAATGTCGTCGTCAGAATATGCCAGAATGGTCGACCAGCTCAGGGTTGAACGGGAAAAAATAGTCAATAATAACATTCAAATGTTAGATAAAATATTTAGAAAATGAATATATCCTTTTGGCTATTTTTTCCAAAAAAACCATTATAAATAATCTTTATTTTAGAAAAAATATTTAAAAATAATATAATGAAAATTAACCAGGTTATTACAGCTTCTGATCTAACAAAACATTATATTCAACTATTACCTATGGTGGACCGATTATGGTCCCAAATGGGACTTAAATGTTATTTTATCCTGGTGGCCCCAGAAATACCCGAAAATCTTAAAGTATATCAAGACCGGATCATACTTTTTAGACCTTTACCGGGTGTACATACAAGTTATATCGCACAAGTCATCCGCATACTCTACCCTTGTCTGCTCCCAGGATCGACATTAACCACCGATATAGATATTTTTCCTATATCCCACAAATATTATGTTCAATCTATTGGAAAAATTCCCGAGGACCATTTTGTAACCTATACGGACAGATATATATCACAAAAAATGTTGGCCATATGTTATAATGTAGCGCACCAGAATACATGGCAAGAAATATTTAGGATTAATAGTATAGAGGACATTATACAAAAATTGGTATCCTGGTACAATGTAAACTATAATGGTACTAAAAATTGTCCAGGATGGTTTACCGACCAACAAAAATTGTACGAACATGTAATAAATTGGTCCGGATATCCTGCGAGGGTTACTATTCTTAATGATCTAGCTATAGGATTTTCACGGCTTGATAAAAGGAAATCTAAATATATTTGTACACATATGGACGAAATACTTGAAAATATTAGACTGGGAAGATATACTGATTTTCATTGTATTAAGCCTTATTATAAATATCAGGATACTGTTGACCAAATTTTTCGGACGATTAATAACTTTATCCGACAATCATATGTGTCCTATGATATAAATTTATAGGCATAATTTTCGTATTCTTAATATATTTGGGTAGGTTAATAATCCGGATATATTCACGTTTTGTTCGAATTTTTCGGTTTCCCAAAAGAATAGTATATTGTCCTTTTCTGGGTCCCCTATCAACCAGGGTTGCAGGATAATAACCATGGCCGGTATATTTAAAAATGATTGGTTCGTTTGGTTCAATATTATGGATAATTTCTACATTTTGGAAATTAAAATTAGAATTTTTCAAATTATTATGGACGGCCAGGCTGATGAGGGAAAGTATGAAGTCTTGTACTGCCTCCCGGATAATATTTAATGGGACATTAAGGCTGGCCTGAATATTTTTTTTCGGGAAATCTAGATGGAATGTAAAATGATCATCCCCTTGGACCACAGAAATACGGCAAAAGATATGGGTAGACTCTTGGACCATAAACTGTGGAAATAAATCCAATATTTTGGATTTATTTTTACAAAAGATTGGATAATATTGATAGAGTAAAGTATAGGCTAGTTCATCAAAAAGGACGGGCAACTTGTCATTTTCCAATAATATACATAATTTGTTAGAATGTAATTTATGCCGGGGCATGCATTTATAATAAATATCTGCATGGCCAACCCATCTAACTTTAAGACCTAATTTTCGAATATGATGTTCGATTAATTTTTGACCATCTAAAAGTATACCTTCATGGGCATAGGATTCTATCTGATCAAAAAGGGAGCATAGCTGTTGCATCACCTTAGGCGTACCCGCGAAATATTTATCATTAGTTTCTAATCGTGAGATTGTAGCATAACTATCGCGTATAAGATAAACACTCTGATCGTTCGGAGTACCCAGATCATTGGGACCAAAATGGTCCTCCCAGATAAAATCAAGACGTGCACGTATGATCAGATCATAATTTTTTGTACCTATTAGGCGAAAACATTCCCGAATCTTATAGTACATGCAACAGGCGTTGATTGCATAATTACGTGTATGATCATCCATATTTTTTGTATCTATTCGGCACATTTCCAATATTTTCTGGACCCATTGATCGTTGAACTCATGGATCTGATATTCTACCGGCCGTAACATCTGGATGATCTCCTCCGGAGTAACAACGTCATTACGCCATTTAAACCTATTATTTTTGTCCAGTTGGGATACATCATGCATTGTCCAAAGATGTAAATATATATCGGCCTCAAAATTATCCAAAAAATATTTTTTAAGACTCGGATAGCATGTCTTTAGATCACGAGCTGATCCTGAAAAGCAAATAGCAGTTTTCATATGTAAAATAATATAATTATATATATTATTTTACATTTATATGTCGGACAAATATGAAATTATCATAGTTGCTGAAGATTATCCTGGTTATGGAGGATTTGGCACGTATGCCTATAATATTTTTAAAATCCTTTCGAATAATTATCAAGTTGCTTTGGTCTATCTTCTTAAGGAAGAAGTATATGCCAAATTTTTTATTAATTTTAAAATTAATAACATTTACCATTATTATTTATCCAATTTTGATGATATATTTTATCATATAGACGATCATCAAAAGTCCAATAAGTATGATGACATATGGAAAAAATTTTTAAAATGGCTCCAAGAAAATCATATTAATAGGACTAGAATATTAATTAGTATTAGTCCTAAAACACTTTCTTTAGCAAACTATAGTATTAAATATTTAAGACACATATACCGTATGGGAAATATCCATGGTAAAAGAATGTTTAGTAATATTTGGGAGTATAATGATATGAGTAATCTTCAGAATATTACCATTGAATATTATCCGATTAATAATATCCTCCTAAATAATCCTAATATTGAAATATTGCCTAACTCTCCACTAACAGAACATTTTGCAAATATTCTTAAAGAAAAATTAGGACTGAATAATAAAATTCACCATCATATTATTTTAACGCCTTATGAACTATCCCATCAGAAGAATAATGTACCAAAAGAATATGATATCATCTATGTTTCTTCAGACTTATCACGCAAAATAAAAAATTTTAATTTAGCCTTTTATATTTTTAAACATTTCCCAAACAATACCAAAATTTTAGTAGGCCGAGGTTCTACTAAATATGCTTCCAAATTCTCTAATGTTATCCATTATGAATATTTGGAAAATACCCAACTGGTGGATCTTATTTCAAAATGTCGTATACTAATCCTAACATCACAATTAGATGCAGGACCCAATGTAATTTTAGAGGCTATTATATCCAAAACTATACCTATCATGTACTATATGACAGGTTTTGTACCCTACTTTAATGACCAATACATATGTAAAACATTTGAACTAAACGAATGGACTTCAAAAATAGAAAATATTCTAAAAAATTACAATAATATTAATTTTAACAAAGAGTTTTCTAAGATTATCGATCGTATATTAAATGATAAATATAAATTATTCCATCTATTGGATGAATATTTATGTGAAAGCTATTTATTAGATTATTTAGAAAATAATATGGCCAAAAGGACAATATTTACATTTAATAGGATTAAAAAAATAAAATTAATTGATAACCAAATCCTTTATGATTGGTATTTCCGATCTCTCAAAGAAAATGTCTAGGCCGTTCAAAATTTGCGTATAATATCCGCAAGGATTGATCACTAGTTTAGATTGATCATCAATAATATATTGATATTTATAATTTTTATTAAATATATGTATCTGATTGTTCAAATCTAATCTTAAACACCATTGTTCATCTTTTTGGTAAATTTTTTTCCCTTGAGCGATCAACATAAAATTATCCGTACGCCCCAAAAGGTTATTATCATGGATCATTTTTTGCAAATTATCATGAATAGGCATATAGGAAATATCCCATTCTATCAATATATTATACTCATTTTTGGAAAAACATTTCAGATAATATTTGGCTAATTTTATATTATATTGGTCATCATAACCAATTTTCCAAAAATGAGAAATATGAATGTTATTTTTTTTTATTTTGTTGAGAAATTTTTTATTATCTGGAACATGATTAATTATCAAAATATAATTGGCATAATTTTTGAGATTTTCAATACAATTATTAAACATTTTAGGCAAGATTTTATCATGAACGATCATCCAAAATGTAAGGCTATTTTTATTTCCAGGAATAGATTGTATTTTTTCCTCTTTAATATCCGTCATTGGCCCGATATTTTTTCTACTAATGACGGATATAGTATCATCTATTGGTTTATTAGTAGGATCAATATGAACAACAGATTCCTTAATCTCATTTTTTTGATCAGAAGTAGAAATTTGCACATTTTTATGGGGTTTTTCTACCTCTTCAGCCTTGTTTATTAGGCCAATATTAATCCTAGGTCTATAAAGTTGGATATCCCATTTAAATTTACCATCAATATTAATTGTATTATAATATTTGTCCAATAATATAATTTTGGATGTGTTTAACTGGTATATGATCAAAGGTTCTCCCAAAGCATAACAGATATATTTTTCTTGCGCCATCAGAAGAAGATCATTAATATTGTTTTTAAACGATTTTAACAATTCCGGACAAATGTCTGGTTTAATCAGATAAGCAAAATTACCATAAATATTATGGGCGGATACATATTCTTTATCAGAAAAACTGCCAAAATAGCCCAAAAATATGATTTTCCAGTCAGTAGGAATTTTTCCCAAAATGCTCAATTTTTCTATAAATTGGACATGGAAAAGTACGTTTTCTTCCAGGACCAATGCCTTTTTACCAGAACGGCTGATCATTTCAAGTATTTTATAATGAGAAATACTTTTAAGATAGTCCATAAAATTAATCCGTAGATACTGATGTTTTATTAGATGGTAATATTCTGTTTGGAAGGTTATCGGATTATCGGAAGGATAAATATCTAATATAGGTGCACTAAAATATTTTAGATCATCCTGGAAGTTCTGGACAATGGAAGATTTTTCGTTATGAACAATATATATTTCTTCTATAATAGGCTCCATATCTTACAATATAATAATTTGGAAGGCCCCGAGAACGAAATAGTCTATATGGATGGCGTCCCTGCGTCCGTGTATCAGACGATATTCAGCCCTTGCGGCCAGCCGGATGATGCATAGGGCCTTTCGATCATCGACCCTACGCACGATCCTTTCCATTATACTGATGATAACATCACTACTTTTAACATTAGTTATAAGTATATTATAGATCCATTTTTTGATCTCCCCCATTTTAAAATTGGTGTTATGTTTATCATTGAATATAAACTCTACAATTTGATCATAGGCATCTTCCAGGATATTCCTAATAGGACATCCATACCTAAGCTTTTCGAGCCGCCAGACCGCCTGCTTGAACGGTAGGCTGAATATTTCAGCCGGCGGATCTAAGTTCTCCCGGAGGGCTATCTCGAAAACGGTCCGAAAGACATTATCTTTCGAGGGGGCCGGAACCCTAATCACATGACAACGACTACGTAAAGGTTCTATTATTTTAGAAAGATTATTGCAAAGCATAATGAAACGACATCCCCGGATATAAATTTCCATGGTCCTACGTAGGGCCGCTTGTGAATTGACCGCCAAATTCTCCAGATGATAGATAACAATAGTTTTAAACTGACAACGACTTTGGACCAAAGGTTTATAACGGACATATTGTTTAATTATATTTTGGAGCAAGTGCTTATCATGGTTTGTACCCGTAGGTTCCACAATAATATGATGATTGCTCTGGACTAATTGTATTGACTTTTTGGCACTAGCACCGGCCACATTATATTTAACATTGTCCACATTATATACAGATGGACCATAGAGTGTTCCCAAAAAAACCTGCAGGAGCGTCTTTTTTCCCGACCCGGACGGCCCCGTAATGATCAAATGGGGCAGATTTTTTTGTTCTGCTAAAAATAATAGTTGCACTAGTATATCCCGGTTGAACCGAAAATCTCCAATATTTTTTGGACGGTATTTTTCAAATAGGAACATATTATGGGAAAATAGTGTTAATTTTTCAAATAGATACTTCAAATTTTAAAAATATTATTATTCATAGCAATATGAGAATGGCCTTCTTGGCTAAAATATTGCCTATAGATATGTATCAATTCGATTGGCATCTTAAAGATTTATATTCTAAAAGATCAAAAGTGTAAAAAAACAAATCCTATTAGTTTATATTTATAAGTCACTTATGACTAATAAATACATAATGTTCCTACAAATAGTTATTAAAAAAATGGAATATATTATGGCTGGCCGTAAAATAGATCAGTCGTCCCATGTGAACTAAGAAATCAAGTTGTCATTAATTACCAAAAAATCTCATGAATTATGTGTTACACACTTTTCTAATGAGTATCATTGGTAATTAATAATATCTTGATAATATAGTTCACCTTTTAAACTGATTTATAAACGGCCACAATAATATCAGCATCCGTTAAATTGCTGCCTATGATGGCAAAAATAGAATATATTATGATTGGCCGTAAGATAGATCAGTCGTCCCATTTAAACTGATTTATAAACGGCCACAATAATATCAACATCGGTTAAATTGTCGCTAATAGAACTAATTTAATGGGGATTAATTAATTAATTAATTAATTAATAATTACCAACTGAAAATCTTATGAATTAGGACTAATTAGAATTAGATAGTTTTAAGGAATAATGATAAATTATGGATAGGTACTTCGAATTAGAAAAAATTGAGCCCTAAAAATATATAAAAATGAAATATGTCCATTGGATCGTATGGAGCGTACCCAAACTGTTGAACAAAAGTATCGCAAGGTTAATTTACATAAACATATCCTAAAACGGGGAAACATGTATCTGGGTTCACTTTCCCCAGAAAAGGCCCAACTATGGGTTTGCTCCGAGGATTCCGGATTTGTCCGTCGTGAGGTGGAATATGTACCGGCCCTCTACAAAATATTCGATGAAATCCTTATTAATGCGCGAGACCATTACGTGCGCACACATGAGGAGGGATTGGAACCATGTACCATCATTAAGGTAAACATTGAAAATGATCAGATTACCATTTGGAACAATGGAGCGGGTATTGAAGTTTGTGAGCATAAAAAGTATGGTGTTTATATACCCACGCTTATTTTTGGCGAACTACTATCCTCGAGCAACTATAATGATCATGAACAGCGACGTGTCGGTGGTGTTAACGGTCTGGGTGCCAAGCTCACCAATATTTATTCCCAATTTTTTGAGGTCGAAACATTGGATGCTGTCCGGGGTAAAAAATTCTACCAAAAATTTTCCAAAAATATGTACCATCAGGATTCACCCATCATTAAATTGGCCAAAGGTTCGCCGTTTACGCGCATTAGTTTTTTGCCCGACTATGTCCGTTTCGGTCTCACCGGAATGACCCCCGACATGTTGGCCCTTTTCAAACGCCGTGTTTATGACATTGCTATGAATACACGAGCGAAAGTATATTATAATGGTGAGCTTATACGTATTAAAAGTTTTGAAGATTACGTTCAACTCTACTATCCTGGGGACCAATATCTACGTGTCGTGGATGTTTCCAACCCAGAATGGCGTGTTGCCGTCGTCTATGATCCGGCGGGATCACTGGAGAATGTTTCCATCTCTTTCGTCAATGGTATAGCCACCCATCGTGGCGGAACCCATGTGGACCATGTGGCCCAACAAATCGTCTCCCGGATACGTACGGCCCTCGTCCAGAAGATGCGTAACAAAAACATGTCCATCAAACCATCACTCATCCGGGAGCACCTAGCATTCTTTGTGGACTGCATAATCGTCAACCCTGAGTTCGACACACAGACGAAAGAATGCCTCCGTACGAGGCCCGTCCATTTTGGGGGCGGGTACCGGCCCCCGGAAAGTTTTATCCGTAAGATCATAAAGAGTGGTATTGTGGTACAGTTGATTTCCCTGATCCGGGCCCGGGAGGAGGCCTTGCTGACACACTCCCGGTTGCAGCGGACCGTACGTATCGAAAAATTATATGACGCCCATAAAGCCCATCTACGGCGGGGCGACTGTACTTTAATCCTGACGGAGGGTGATTCCGCAAAAACTTTTGCACTTTCGGGTCTAAACGCCATCGGAAGGGACTATTATGGTGTTTTCCCCCTACGGGGAAAATTGCTCAATGTACGGGATGAAAGTCCTGCCAAGGTGGCTGCTAATGAGGAGATCCGTTCCATCGTGCAGATTATAGGCCTCGAGTACAAAAAAGAGTATCGGGATGTCCAAGGTTTACGCTACGGGAGCATCATGGTGCTCACCGATGCGGATGTGGACGGTTCGCATATTAAAGGTCTCATCATTAATTTTGTCCATTATTTTTGGCCCTCTTTGGCACGTCTACATGGTTTTATCCGGAGTCTGCGGACACCTTTGGTCAAGGCGACCCGGGGGCGTGAAGTTTTGGAGTTTGCCAACCTGGCCGAGTTCGAAAAATGGCAGCAGGAAAATCCGCACGGATGGCATATTAAATACTACAAGGGTCTGGGCACGAGCACCCCTGCGGAGGCACAGGCCTGCTTCTCCAACATCGAGGAGCGCCTTGTCCTCTACCATTGGCCCAAAGCTCCTGCATTGGACCCGGAGCTCTCACGGACGTACACCCCCAAACTGGAGGACCTCTGTGAGGATGCCATTACCCTGGCCTTCGCCAAACGTCGTGAGGACGACCGCAAAATCTGGCTGAACACTTATGATCCACATAAATTTTTGGAGCGTGACCAGAAGGAAGTGGGCTATCATGAGTTCATACACCGTGAACTGATCGCCTTTTCGGTCTACGATACCTACCGTTCCATCCCAAACATGGTGGACGGATTTAAACCCGGACAGCGTAAAGTTTATTTTGCATCGGTACGCAAAAATATTTACCATCAGGAGATTAAGGTAGCCCAACTTTCCGGCTATATTAGCGAGACGACACACTATCATCACGGCGAGCAATCGCTCAACGATACCATTATTCGTATGGCCCAAAATTTTGTGGGCAGCAATAATCTGTCGCTCTTGGTACCGCGGGGTCAGTTTGGCTCCCGGTTGGCGGGCGGTCGGGATGCGGCCAGTCCCAGATATATTTTCACCCAGTTGGACACCATCGGACGCTCCATCTTTATCGAGGACGATTTTGATGTGCTACAACAACAGTATGAGGATGGCGATCCGATCGAACCCATATTCTACGTACCCATCCTGCCCATGGTGCTCGTTAACGGGGCGGACGGTATTGGTACCGGATATTCCACCAAAATTAAACCTTGTAACCCCTGGGACATTTGCCGCAACCTAAAAAGAATGCTCCATGGCAAAAAACCACGGGAGATGGCACCCTGGTATCGCCATTTTACGGGCCGGATCGAAAAAATTGGCCCCAACAAATATGTTGCCCGGGCCAACTATCAGGTCCGGGGTGACCGGTTACAGATTACCGATCTGCCAGTAGGTGTCTGGACTGATGACTACAAGGCTTTTTTGGACCAGTTTCTCGATAAAAACAATAAACGTAAAAATCCCATTTCAGCGGACATCCGGGGCTATCAGGAGGACTGTACCGAGATTAGGGTGGACTTCACTATCATCTTCCGGCCGGGAACCTTGGCCAAATACACCCCCGAGATTTTGGAAAAATGTCTCCGGCTCAAGACGCCCATCAACCTAACCAATATGCACCTTTTCGACGAGTACGGGCATATTAAAAAATACACTAGTTACCAGGAGATACTCGAGGATTTTGTACGCGTCCGGCGTAACTATTATCAAAGAAGACGCCAATATTTGCTCCAAAAATGGCGGCATGAGGCGGAACAACTCGGCTGGCGGCTTCGGTTTGTGGAATATGTAATTGACGGTAAAATAATAGTCTTCCAGAATGGAAGGTCCGAAAAAGTGTCCCGGATCATCCAACAGTTGCAGGAACACAAATTTCCACTAATGAACGCCAGTTATGACTATCTGACCTCGATGAGCATACTTAAATTTTCGCAGGATGAACTACAAAAGTTACGTCGTCAGGTGGAGGAATATTGTGAAAAGATAGCACGATTGGAGGCCAAAACCATCGAAGAGATGTGGATGGAGGAGCTGGATCAGTTTATGGAGGCCTATCGTGCCTGGGAGGAGCGTGACGAACAAGGTTATCAGGAACTGCTCCGGAAACCCCGTCAGAAACGCCGTAAATAGTTTAAATCAACGATTTAAAAATCATTGATCTAGACTATTTAATCGATGAGGCGTAGCTATCTGACTATAGAGAGTGCCCAACGGATCTGGCAGGATGTTTATCAGTTCGAAGGTTCAGAGATAGGATTGGAGGATGCCCTGGAGTTCCGTCGGGGGAGCTCCCGGATGATCCTGCACACGGGTCATCGGTTCCGGAGGGGCGACCGTGTCCTCCTCCAAGGATTGCAGACGCATTCGGTACAAGTCCGGATATGCGTTAAACGTGGTTCACACTATGCGCGGATAGCATGGCCCGGACATGGCATCCTGCAAAAACCCGGTAGCCTACAAAGGGTATCCTATGTGGGCGAACTGCCCCCAGAATTCTATCCGGACGTGAGCATTCCGGATACATATGCATATTATATTTCACCACAAACCGTCTACCAAGTAACCTTTATGGATACAAAAAATTTGGGCAACATTCCAGCTGCCTATTTCCGGAATACCCTCCCGGCCCTCACTTTGTTCGAGGACGGAAGGGCCGACCCGGACCATTTTTTGGTACCACTACCGGTGGCCTCACTGCTCAATGCAGAGGTCTTCATGGACGTCCGGGCAAACCATCTGGCGGGTATCCCTTTGGAGATCCTTAGATCACCCCTAGAAGTGGCCGGCGAAGGGCTCGAAACCAGGTTTCCGGCCACATTAGACCTGACGGGTGGTGGTGCGATCACATTAAGGAAAATTTCCCGGATTGTTCCAGGATCATGTCCTGGCCATGATCGCTATCGTTTGGACCGGGCTTATAACAATATAATAGGGTTTACAACCGTATGTACTATTTTTCCCCAAACATATAGAGGGTTCAAAAACGAACAACTTAGCTGGAAGGTTCTGAACACGGGGGACCAGATTCATTGTCTGGACATTCCGGACGGTTACTATAGTCTGGACGATCTTTCGTGTTTCCTGGAGGAATCTATGGATGGATACCATGTCAGACTCCAATATTCCCCCGAGCAGTTACGTGTAACATTAGGTGTTTATGGATCCTATACGATCTCACCAACGGCTACAGTTGCCCATTGTGCCCGCTGGATCCACCCCCATAGCATGTTGGCCACGGAAAACATCCTGTTACGTATGGGTCCCATAAAGGCTGACGGACGAAGCTTATCAAATATGGGGGGTACGAAAAATTTTCCAGAGTACCTAGTTTATGGTCGACGGCAGGGAGGCCTCTATCAGCTGGAACCGGAAAGATGGGTAGTATCCCGGAACAATCTGGTCTCAGAATATCTTTTTGACGACCGCCTACAGGAGGGTGATCTAGTGGTTGATCAGGACCGGGTCTATCTTGTGGAGAAAAAAGACGGCCAAAAGATCGATCCGGACCGTGTACATTTAGTGTTCTCTAAAATTCCGATAGTAGATGTTCAGGATGTAGAAATGCTTGCACCAGAAACAGAATATCTTTGGATTTTCCATCCCGACCATTATTTGGAGTATGGTGATCCAATTTTTTCCAAGGACTGGAAACTGTTGGGCAAAGTTTTTCGTGTTCAGGATGAATTACATTATTCCGTTAGATTGTTCCAAAATATGATGGAAGATCATTTTTATTATCCGGTAGTATCCCAATTTTTGTTCGGCACAGGAAGTTTGGGAAGAAAATTAGGGTTTCCTTCGGAGGATGGGGCATTTGCCAAATTCCATACCGGTAGATGGCCGGCTAGTCTAATGGGACCAGGTTATTTTAGGGTAACATCACCCGAACTAGGATTGATCACTTTGGTAAAGCTTACGGAAGATCCTGGAAATATGCTTTTTGACGCACATGTTCCCATCGTCCGTGAGTTTGACCATCCTATCCCATTAGGTAGTCTAGAGATTAACTGTACCTATCCGGACGGAGAACCGGTCGATTTCCAGGGGCTTGATTATCTTATTATATTCGAGATGCATGAAAAAGTAACATAATTTTGGTCAACTGTGATATGACGAGTAAATATTTCTTATAGTTGTTAATCAAAATAAAATTAATGGTTACAAATTTAGTATACAATGTGATTATTTTATTAAATAATTGATAATCTAATGGGATAAGTGTAGTATCTCTAAAAGGATAATTAACACCTAGTTGAACATAATGGATGATAATATCTTCTATTTTTGTTTTGGGTTCATTAGGGAATATTTTAATATTATAAATATCGTTTAGAATTATTTTGGGTAATTTTATGCTCAAGTATTCCTTCAAGGTTAAACCTTCTAGTTTGACCTGTAAGAGTTCTTTCTCTATTTGTTCTAGGGACATAGTAATATTATGGGGAATATGGGCCTCATAGAATAATAGATAGATTTGTTGACTGATTAGTCTGAGCACAACAGGGGTCAATATTAAATCACAAAGATAACATATTAGTTCTACTTCCTCTGAGAGCATCCTATTGTACTCTAAAATTAGGGGTGATCTTTCTGAGTCCATCATGGCAGATTCCATGATCTGATAAAATTGTCCTATGATTTTTAAATCTTCTATTGATGTTTTATCCAGGTTCTCAGATTTATCTACTATGTCTGATAGGACCATTTGCAGGAGCAAAAAAATAAGATCTTTACGTATGGGGCCGGTTAAATAAACTTCCCAAATATTTTGTAGTTCTTCATTAATAAAATATCTTAAGCCTAGTTGGTAAAATTGTACCAGATCTAAATTACGTGTATTCATATCTCTCAATATCAACTGGAAAGCAGAAGCCAACCCGGAGTTCATCTTCTGGCTATTTTTTATCTGGACAATATGGGGTTTTAATCTTTGTTCGAGCAACCATAATTTTTGTTCCAGAGCGCTTAACTCTTGTTGGGACACACTCCCGGGTCGTTGTGCCTTCTCCTGGTAGAGTGATTCGATACGTGTATTGAGCATTTTAATTTCTTTTCCAATGATGTCCACTTGTTCCTGATGATATTTTAATTTGAGAGATTCCCGGAATATTTCTGGAAGTTTGGAGGGTTCTATCCGGTACATTTCGGTAGGATAAATGTCGTCCGGATGTACCTGGAGTTCCGTCGGAAGATATTTTTGGAATATTTGGATGATTTGGGAACGTAGTTTATAATCTATTCCTAGATGATAATTGTTTAGATAAAGATACCATATATGATTATAGGCCGCTAAAAGTACTGGTCCTGCTAACGTCAGGCGAAAAGGAATTTGGTTGGAAAAAATTTCCGTATGGACAACATCAACTAGATTATTGTTATAATCATGATAAATTTTTTCAAAGGAACTTTGAATGCTATCTCCCAACGTTTCATGGATGTAATTTTTAAGCTGCAACAGTAGAAGGTCGCGGGGAGACCTGCCCAAATTATCCTGTAGAGTCATCGAGGCTCCATGTTGGATGAGTAGTTCTACTAGTTCGGCACGGTGTTCTCTGACCGCTATATGTAGCGGTGTGCTCCCATCAGAGTTTTGTGCATTTAATGTTGTAGGTGTAATGAGCAATTCTGCACATTTGGGATCAAGATATATACAGTATGAAAGGAATAAACCAGTTCTCCTAATATCTAGTGAATAAACATAATGGACATTTTTATCATGTTTAGGATATTCTAGAGGAGGGATGATATGACTTTCTTCCGGGAATTTTTCGTCCAGAATAATTTTTAGGATGGACGGATATCTGAACTGTTCCAATATCGGATTATTGGACGGCCATCCTATCCTAGGTATCCGGTAGGCAGTCTGATAGACCATTTCGCGTAACCTCAGGTCCAGGACATATTCTAATACGCCTACAAAAAGTTGGTCGGCGATACGTGCCAGATGGATATAATTGTTCACCTCCTGGGTATGTGCAATTTTATCGATCAGGTTATAGATATCCTGGGCATCCTGATCGTTTTGTGCAAGAATATATTGTAGAACATCCTGGATAAATTGTTGGCGCTTTTGGCTGATTATCGGGTCTATTATTTCGATATTTCGGACACCAGTTTTTTGGGCCATGGGTTTATTTTTATCCTGAATGCGTATCAGTCCGATCCGATAGTTGCCCAGATAAATATCGGCTATTTTATATTTTTTTTTCGATTTTTTTTTCGACACTATAAAGAATGACCCTTCTCTGGGCTCAAACTTATCGGAGCCTTCATATATATTCTTATGATAATTATTGTCCAGGTAAAATATATCACGGTAGGTTATTTTACCTTTTATTATATTAAAAATATTTTTGTCCAGTTTTTGTTGGGTATAGTAGGTTATTATGGGCATTTTGAAATTTTCAAGCCACAGGACTAAATTAGAATAACTTTGAAAATCATTAAGGGGTATATCAGGAATTAGATCTAAAGCGCGATCAAAAAACTCACTTTCGTTCATATAAAAATGGACACTAGATATATTATTAACATATTGGATATACTGATTAATATATTTAAAGATATTTTTTAATTTCCCAAGAACATTTTCGATCGTCCTAAATATATCATCCCGAAAACGGTTCCCTAGGTCGAACATATCATTATTAGTATCATAATAAATATCAACCACAGGAAAAAATTTAGATACATTAGTATTGAAGTCTATCATCAGATGATAAATATTATAAAAGATGAGATATTGTTGAACTATTAATTTAATATAGGCTGGAATAAAAAGGGAAAAAATATAATAATAATTTCGATTATTGATATGATGAATGATATCATAAATAACATCGGCCAATTTATTGGAGATGGAACGATTATCAATTAAATATTTCAACACTTTTAGGTAATAATAAAAGTATACATTAAAAATATATTCGGTATCATTTATTTTCGCACTACTTAGTGCCTCGAAATCTATACCAGGACTTTTTTTTAGTTTATTTTTAAGGATTTCCGAATAATCGGACATAAAATTAATGGATTTAAGATATTGATCGACGGCCTCTGGTAATGTCTGGTCTTTAAATTTGTAGTTATCAATTGTTAATTTTGCTACGGCAGAATAATTTTTCTTAAAGAATTGGGATATTTCGATAGACCACTTAGTCTTCTCATTGATTTTGGCTATATTCTCTGTAAGGCTTATAAATTTCGGATCCTTAATTTTACTATTAAAATAGTACCAGAACCATTCTTCAATATCACCACTAATTGCATCAGGATAAATATTCTTTAATGCTTGGTCATCTTTAATAAATCGTATATATATTTCATACAAATGGTATTCTTTTAATGGTTCTAAAAATTCTTTTTCCTGGAGTTTATTTTCAAGATCTTCTACAATTTTCTGGTTAATCTCATTACGAATATACATTAGTGCCAGAGTATAGAGACGTACTAATGTTATCCTATTTGGATTACCCTTCAACTCTTCTAATAATGTATCTAGATGACTGTCCCACTCGATCACAGAAAGATTTTTAAGGTTTTGAGGATTTTGATGTTTTATATTAGCCTCAAAATTGTAAAATTTTTGGAACAAATCATCCAATTTGTCTGTCGCTTGGACCTGGACATTAAATTTCCTGATGGCGGCCAACCAGGTCATATTTTTAATATTTTCTTCGAGATCCTCTACAATCTTTAGACCGGCCTCCCAGCTATTGTCCAGGCCTGCTATCAGATCTTCGATTTTACGGTCGAGCGTACTTATATTCTGGCCCAGAACTGCGGGTATTATTGTAGATGTATAGTTTTTGATATCGATATTACTTTTATTCATGGACCGGATAAATTGATCATCCAAAGATTTATAGTTTGGAACCTTACCTCTTTTTTGGATATCATCGAACAAATTTTGGATAGAAAGATTTTTAAGTTCGTCCAATTTATAAACATTAAAGCGGTGCCAGACGAGAATTTTAAGATAATGTGTCCGTAAAATATGGAATAGTAGAACTATCGTTATTTTATAATATTTCAAATGTTCATTAGCGTTCCATAATTTATCTAGATGATCCTCTTGTAATTCTTTAACATATAAATTTGATACCCTAACCAAAAAAATATTAGAATCTTCTAAAATAATTTGTAGTTTTTTCTGAAAGTCTAAATTAAGATTATTTTTGTAATTTTGAAAGTAATCTTTTTCGTTAAAGGGTAATATTTTTTCCATATCAGTAGGAGGACGTCCTTTTATGGTAGGACCCCATCCTTGATTGTAGGCTTTAATATTTAAAGGTTTTAGGAATGTTATTTTACCTGTATCCAAAATATAATTTTTAACATCACTAACAATATTATTAAGCATACTAATAATATCACTTTCGCGTTCTACATTATTATTAAATAGTATAATGATATCACCCTGAACTTTCTGAACGTAGGATTTTTCCAACATTTCTGGAATATCGTTTACGATGCTAATGGATTCGAGTAATTTTTGGTCCAGATGGCCCAAACCTTTATCTTTAACTAATTTGGCCAATTTCAAGGTTGCCAGCTGATAAACATTATGTTTTTGCCCGTTGAGGGTTGTATATGATATTTTTATGGGCGGACATTTGGCAGAGCGTCCATAGATGGAAACATGTAGTGGTGTATTATTGGAACTATCCCGCCTTTCTAAATTTACATTTTTGGATTTTAAAAAAATAATGATTTGTCTATATTGTAGTGAGGCTGCTATATGGATGGGCCAGTTATTATTCGAATCTGGCAGATCCAGGGGGGCACCGACCATCTCCAGATAATGAAGTATCTCTAGTTTAGCTGGTTCCTTCATAATATCATCGTCCACCTCAAGAAGTACATGGACCGGAGTTTTTCCTTGTTCATCCTTATGTATATGACTGATTAGATTCCATTTTTGATGATATTTCATAGTAATTTCACGTATATCATCCAACTTTCCCGTCCGGATACTTTCAAATAATTTTTCTACCACCTGGTCAGGAATACGTTTGTCCACATTATGTACAGCAGACCTTAAGTTCCTTTTAGACATTATATTTACCCAATATTTAATGGAAATTTTCTGTTATTTATTAAATGTTCATTTGTTTTCTGAAACAAAATTATGGACCAAATATCGGCAGGCTAAAATGTTACCCGGAATATCATATGCGTTAATATTTAATAAATATTGATCAATATTTATTAAATATGTATCTACCTATAAAATCCCGCCGATTTGTTAAAAAAGATCCTATCATTAGTTCCCAAAAACAAACATCCTTAGGAACATCAAAAATATTATCATCCTACCAAATATCACAAATAATACCATCGAAAGTATCATCGGAAACACCATCAGGAATAATAACAGAAGTGTCACTAAAAACATCATCGAAGATATTGTCGGAGACACCACCGAAGGTATTGTCGGAGACACCACCGAAGGTATTGTCAAAGATACCACCGCCGGAAGTACCACCAAAAGTACCGCCGGAAGTGCCACCAAAAGTACTACCGAAAATATTGTCGGAAACACCATCGGAAGTACCACCAAAAATACCGCCGGAAGTATCACCAAAAGTACCGCCGGAAGTACCACCAAAAGTACCGCCGGAAGTACCACCAAAAGTATTACCGGAAGTATCGTCGGAAATACCACCGGTAGTGTTACCGGAAGTGTCCTGGAAAGATATGTTTTTTGGCAGGCTTTTGTCAGTGGGTAATATAAGATATGGGGTTGACTATAGTAATATTTGTTTGATCGGCCCAGAGGAAATTAGAAGGTCCAAATATTTTATTGTAACCAACAATGTATATTTATGGGCCACACCTGAATGTAATGGTGCGGAAATAATTATTTATAATAATGCCTTGGTAAATATTACTGTTTCTGGTATCAGATTTTGTTATGTAATCTTTCCCAAAATTGCCCAAAAATTAGTTTTTTTGGAGCCTATACTACAATGGGTTGTTATCCATTAATTAATGGGAATTTTGGGCCAGAAGATCCTAAACTACCCTGTAAATATTTACGGAACTGGTGTAAATCCATGTTATACTCCTGTCTTAAATTGTCCGTTAGACGACGTGAAGAATAAAAATTGGTCAGTCTACCATCCGACATGATGATGGGAAATTTGATCTGTCTTCCACAAGTACAGAGATCATATCTATATTCGATTTGTGCCATCCTATATTTAAGATAGGATTTTATGGAGAATTAGAAGGCATGTTGGCATATTTAATCAGTTCTGATAAATTTTCAGAATTTTTGATGTCCTTTTGGGCATCTTTTTTGGGTGAAAAAGCACGTTCTATATAATGGTCCAACGCTGGTATGTTCGAATGATAGGTGATCGAGAATGGACTGGACTTCCGATCGCTCATGGTGGCGACATTCTTTATTTTTTTTTCAATCTCGATCAGACGGGTTTCCAGGTTTAGAGTTTTCTTATATGTGGGCATCAGTATCCGTTTAATCTCCCAAAGGTCGTCCAAAAAGTAATAGAAGGTAAAAATGATCACTATAATAAAAATAATAATAAAGAATACTAGAAAATTATTAAATTTCATTATTTTCCATAATATTATATATTCTTTGAGTTATTTATAACTTATTTTACGTATTATAATGATCAGGATGATTAGGATGATCATGAGCAGGATGACCAATATCAGATAAAGTCCCAATGAAAGATAGGCGTGTGGTTTGAGGCGGCTTTGTACATTCTCGGCTATTGGTTCCAGGATATACTGTCGAAACTTGGACTCTAGATTGATCCTGGCCAGGATGTTCTCCAGGAAGGAGTCGAACATAGGTCCAACGCCTGTATTAATTTTTTGGGATTTATTTTTTTTTTCCTCCATTTATACTATTTTGGAGAAAATAGAATGTCATCCGAATCTAAATATCCTCCAGGTCCCTTCGTTCGGAGGGTAGTGGAGCGTTTACCACGTCGTTTTTTGGTGTCCGGTTTTTCGGTATCCGATTTTTCGGACTCTGGAGCGTCCGAAATTTTGACATCCTGGTGTTCCTCAGGTTTATGTTCTTCCTGGACCATTTCGGGAGGACGGGTACGTTCGGGGGAACGGCTGCGCCTTTCACGGAATTGTTTTCTTCTGGCCTCGCTCTCCTTACGACGTTCTTCCATATACTTTTTGATCTCCTCAATATCAATACTTTTAATCTTATCCTCCAAAAGATCTTTGTTGTCAATAATATGTGCCATCTCTTCTACTTTGAGCGCATCATTCTTGCGTAGTTCAGGTTTTTCACGTTCCAGTATAATTTTGATGGCCGAACGATAGAGACGTGCCGTATTTTCATCCACCTTCAGGGCATCCATGATCTTTTGGACGAAGGATCGGTATAGTTCGTCCACTTTTGGGTTACGTGCCCTCCTATATCTTTTACGAAAATGGGAATCACGGGCAGGTTTACGGCCACCTACCTGTTGATTTTGGGACTGATATTGTTCTTCCAAACGTGAAATTTTTTCCAAGATGTTATTACTACTATATTCTGATCTATTCTCCGAGGTTTCCGAGGCCTTTGAGGCCTCAGAAGAAAAATATTGTCCCAATTTTTTGATGGACTGGACAATCCGGGTAATTTTAGTCTGTTCTCCCTCGGACATTCCTTTTAATAATTCTAAAAATTGGTTATTAACCTTAAGATGATAATTTTGGACGGTTTCCAGAGCTCTTTTATAAGGTGTTTTTCCCTGACATGTTTGTTGTAAAGTTTGGTGGAAATTACCCTCCTGTTTCATTTTTTGGATCCCCTCAAGGTCCAATCGGGCGGCATAACTACATAGTCTTTCAACAGGTTCCTCATTATCCTGCATTAACTTATCAATACATAATAAAATTTATATAATCTTAGAATAAGAGTATATAAATAATGGAATATGATATTATTGTGGTCCTAATTGTTCTAGTCCTTCTTGTACTATTAATCTATTATATATCACAGGGAACATGTGGGATCCGTGAACATTTGTCCCCCGTCTCTAAATACAATGGTCCAACGGTTAGGAATTCTGCGGCAAATGGTGAGTTTACCTATAAGAAGAAAAAATTTGTCAAAAGGGACGCCCAAAAGGTAAAAGATATGTTTAATGTTGATCAGATGTTGCCCAAGGAGGTAGAAAATGAATGGTTTGATATTGAACCTTTGATCAGTCCCAAGAGGATTCGTAATGTACATCTAATACATCCCAAAGAATATATGGGTGTTAACACAGTGAGCAGCTCCCTCAAAAATGCTACCCATGACATCCGGGGTGATATTATTACCCCAAAGATTCCTGTTTCACCATGGGGAAATTCAACCATCGAACCTGATACCAACCTGCGCGGACTCTGTAAGAACTAAACGTGCAAAATCTGGATTATTTTCCATAATCCAGTCGAGAAAAATCTCGAAGGTTAGATTTTTAAAAATTTCTGGCCGATAGACCGATTGATAGAGACGGTAGACATAGTCAATAGGATCAATTGTATTGTTTTTGTCCATTATATTTGTAAAGGGTTTTATTTTTTAAAATAGCTTGTCCGGATGGCCAGGTTGCGGAACTGCTCTATCATTTCTGGATTAATGGCCATGTTACTTTTATCATTACGGAGCAGACAGTTAAAAAGATAATCAACCGTAAATAGATCATAGATGGTATCTTTATAGGAATATTGGAAGCGGATTGCCGGGTCCATATTTTCATATTCTTTGATGGTGGGGATGGCCAATGGGTCCCGTGTATAGTTGGTATAGAGCGGGGTATCCCCCATGACCCAGTCGGGTAGACAAATTTTATCCTTATTATAATTCTTTCTACAAATCAAAGAGCCCAGATAGTTGCATCTTTCGGGTAGACCTTCGATCACAAGACTGGCACCCTCCGGGATCTGTAGATCATCCTCCGTGTCCTCCATATCCTTTGGTACTCCTTTAGTCGTATCCTGCAGTACTCCTTTAGTCGTATCCTTCGGTACTCCTTTAGTCGTATCCTTCGGTACTCCTTTAGTCGTATCCTGCGGTCTTTGGCCATTAGTTTCCGAACTTTCTAAAGTGAAGTTGAACACTAAGCTATTCTTTTTATATCCAAAGATGGTAAACTGATTTTCTGCGGCCTCCTGATATCTTTGTGCAAAAAGAACTTCTAATTCTTCCAAGGTTGTAGGTAACATTTCTGGGTATAACAAAGTTTCATAGTCGGGCATAATGTTGCCATCACATTCTAAATGGATAAAATGTGAAATTCCACGTGGTCTGATAATTATGTTCTGATTAGTATGATCAGTGTGACCAATAGGATAAGATTCTCCACGGTCGGAAGGATGTAGCGAAATCTGATAGACATATTCATGTTCCTTGTCCGCCTCATCAGTGTCCATTTCGTGTAGAATCTTATCCATAATGCTGCGTATTTGTTCCATTTTGAGGATATCATTTGGATCTTTCGGATTTTTTAGATCATTTTTGTTCTCATTTTTTAATTTTTGGACTTTTTTTCTATAATATTCTACCAATTCTAACAATTCATTATAATAAAAATATTTGGGGGAAAGGTCATTCTTGAGATGACTCATATATTTAATCATTTGGACCAATACTTTTTCATAAGACCTTTTGGACAGATTAGATAGATCATTCCTATTCATAATATGTTGGAGAACCTGGATATATCCGAGCAATTTTTCCAGGAAGACATAAGTCTTGATGGAATTATCATAACGTTGCCATCCGGACTCCAATAGATCCAATGGATATTTCTCCTGGAACATTTGGGCTTTCTCCGGATATATTTTGGTTAAATCCTCAATAATGGTTTTTTTCCAATAAAGATAAAGGCATTCCATTTTAACACGATAGAGTGCAAACTCTTGATGAACTTTTTGGATACTTTCAAAAGGTATTTTAATATTGTTGCCCGTAAAGAGTTGGGAGATTTTTATTTTATTGGATTTTTTGGCAAGCATCTCCGCATAGGAAATTTTGGATGTAGGAACCGTCCTCTCTGCTGGGTTTTTTCCGCCTACAATTTTTTTACGGTTGATTTTTTTTTCCTCTTTACATGGCAATGCTGGGAACAGATCATCAAATTGCATATCTTCATCGGGGACATCATAGATTTCCTCCTGACTAAAAGTTTTGGAAATTTGGGTAGATGTTTTTTTTGGATTAATAGGCTCCTCATCGGAGGAATCTCCTGTGTTTATTTTTTCGATGAGATCTTTAAGGGAGATCATTATACCTATATATCATCTAGTATAATTATATCGTTTGGAAATCAAATTTTATCTAAACGTCACTATTACCCTTAGTACGTTTTAGATAAAATCTTTCTTTGACCGGACGTTTACTTTCGATCTTTTTAACCAACTGGTTGACCGTCCTTTCATTGTTGAGCGATTCCATCAGGGCATCCTTGATATTGTCCTCTTTATAGGGCATCTTAGCAATACTACGATATTTATAGACACGTCCCCGCAAACGATTTTGTTGGGGATCAAAAACATCGATCTTTTCATTCTCTAACCCCAATTTGTCCAAAGAATCTATGATTTCTTTTTCCAACTGGAGTTTTAGTCTCTTTAATTTTTTAGCCTTTTTGGAAAAATCACGTATCTGATCGTCCAGATCGAGCCATTCTATAATCTTTTTTTTAAGACGTTTACGCGTCATTATGGGCAAATTAGACTGATCTGCATTCTCCATCTATTTTTTTATCTATAATTAAATTTTAAATATAATAATATAGATCGAAGCGTAATTCAATACATGGATTAACCGTAAGGCTAAAAGTAGGAAGATAAATACGATAATAGTCGACAGGTTTCAATAATTTCATGCCCAACTTATAATAGGGCAGATAAAAATAAACAAAATGTGCTATCGGTTGTTCCGGGTATTTAAAAAAATCATCCTCATCGGAGGTCTCTGAGGAATCATCCTCATTATGCCCACCGCTTTGTATACGTTCGACCAGGTCCAAAAGTCGTTTCTCAAGATCTTCGGGAAAATGTGAATCTAACCTAACCAGAGTAAAATTTACCCGATTTTCCTGGTTACGTTTTTCTGTTACCCGAAAATGGGTTAGCTCTTTCTTATTACTATTCTCAATAGTAAAATAAAAATTTTCCAAATAGTTTGAAAAATGTTCCGATAGTTTCCGATAGATTTTTTTTCCTGCATTAAATGCATTTTTGGCCAGAACAGTAGTTTCCACCGATCCGGTCACATATGGGTTGATTAATCGGTAGCTTGATCTAGTTGACATTTCCTAAAATTATCCAACAAAAAAATTGTTATATTAATTTATTAATTTAAAATTAAACCAGAAATATAGGGATAATGGTCAAACGTAAGAACAATTTTGTGACCCATCCCGACAACCATATTCTTGAGGTTAAAACTACACAAACAAGCGCCTTTAAACAGGCCATCGAAAGGATAGCAAACGTTATATCTGAATGTTGTATTGTTTTCCAATCATCGAAAAAGGAAAATAATAAGAAAAATAATAAATCATCAAAAAGGGAAAAAAAGGAAAATGATCATCAAAATAATAGTAAAAATGATGGTATCCAAATAGTGAGACTTTCTGAGGATAAAACTATTTTAATCAATGTACAAATGGACGCCCAAAATTTTGAATATTTCCAGTGTAACGAACCTAAGATAGTTGTCGGAGTGGACCTACAATATCTACATAATTCGCTCAAAATTATTAATGATGATGCTCCCATTGTTATCTATATGATGCACGATAACCGGAGTACTCTCTATATCAAATGTCTTAATGAGTATACAGGCAGCACCGAAGAAACACTCATCGAGATCAACCTTATGGATATAGCCAACCATGAGATGCCCTTACCTCGTATGGAATTCCAAAATCGCATCACCATTTCTTCGGATAAATTTCATAATATCTGTAAAAATTTAAACAATAGTTCTACCTATGTAGAAATTACCTCCATCAATAACCAGATCTCGTTCCGTGGTCAAAATGAAAATGGTAAAATAACTATGACTTATAAAGATACTGAATTTTCCAACTGTTATCAGGACTCCAATCTAGTAATCCAGGGAGTCTATGAACTAAGGAATCTCATCTATTTTAGCAAATGTAGCAAACTCTGCAACAAAATACACCTTTATCTCAAAAATGATTTCCCATTGGTCCTCTCTATATCGATCGCCTCTCTGGGTAAAATGTACGTTTTTATTTCACCCGTAGATCCCGTGGAAAATATCCGCCAAAACGATAATTAGAAAATTTTTATAGTTACTATAATTAGAAAATTTTCTAATTACGATAATTAGAAAATTTTTCTAGTTACGATAATTAGAAAAATTTTCTAGTTACCGTTTAAAACCGTTCTGACGGTTAACATTTTTGATCTTATGGATAATGAATTCCTTGTTAAAATCACGCTTCTGGTTGATGGACTGATAGATCATGGACTCACCTTTGATCATTTTGAGCACGTCCAAGGGCAATAAATTTACAAAACTATCGCGTGTCCTCTGTGGCGATCCGTCCCATATTTTGATCAGGTTATATATTTTACCATTTTCTGTTACAGTATTAAAACTAATACCATTAACATTCTCCAGCTCCTGGTCCTCCATGAGTGTACCCCCCAAAAGGTACATAACGAGCAACGACCAGAGGGCATAACCTTTCTCATGGGGAACTTTAATCGAAAAAATACCCCCATTCTGATTTTTAGGATCCTCCCAAATAGGCTCTATACCCTTGCGCATGATAACCGAATCATTAATCTCCAAATTTAGACGCCCATCAGGATGTTTGACCTCCATCAGCTGGAGCAAATAGACCAGATCGTTCAGGGTGGAGAGCTCCGCCATATCAACATAAGGCTTGGTGGAGAACCCAGAATTTTTAACTATTTTTTTGAAAGCATATTTATTGTAAAGATAAAAAGTCCATATAGATGGTAATTGTGTATTCATATCCATAATTATTCATGGATATTATTTTTTATATTTTTACCGGCCAAAATGAAAAATGAGATCAATATGGAAACAATTGTACTAGTGTCCAGATTGGAGGCCGCCAAACGTTCTAGGCGGGCCAATTTGACGATTAGTTGGGCATGGCAGGCCTTTAGTTTGGGATTGATTATAGTATGGTAGGCAATTTGTTCCAATAATTGTCCTATAATGATATTGTGCCGGTTGACGGAACGCTCTATCCGGACTATTAGTTTCGGAAGATTGATGGCATCGGGATCGTCCAGAACGAGCATTAATTTTTTAAAGATACGCTGGTTCATTTTGGGAGTATATTGTCCCGTAAAATAATAGATATTTTTGAGGCGGACCGTTCGGCCGGGTATAGTTAGGCTAATCCGCTGTAATAGATTGATGGCCGTACGTAGGTCCCCGTGTGCGGTCCGTGCTATATACCATAGGGCCCTACGGGTTATCCGGACGGACTCGGCGGAAACGATCAACCTAAGACGTGACATCATGTCCTTGGTAGGAATGGGTAGAAAACGAAAAATAGTACATCTGGACTGGAGCGCCCTATTAATCTTGTCCAGGTCGTTACACACTAGACAAAAACGTGTCGTCTGGCTATTTTTTTCGATAGTTTGGCGGAGCATCCCTTGGGCCTCTAGTGTCATGGCATCGATCTCGTCCAACAGGACCATCTTGAAAAGATGACGTATCTTATTGGGAAGATAAATATTGTTCTTACTGGTCACAAAATTTTTTACTTTGGTACGTACTGTCTCGATACCCCTTTCACAGGAGGCGTTTAGCTGGAGGAACATATAGTCTAGATATTTTCCGTAAAGTTTTAGGGCCAGACAAATGATCAAGGTGGTCTTGCCCGTACCTGGTGGGCCAAAAAAAAGCAGATGGGGTAAACTTTTCAGGGCCACAAATTTTTCGAGCACCCTGATAATCTCCCCATGGCCCACAATGTTCTCCAATTTCCGGGGACGAAATTTTTCTATCCAGGGTAATGTTTCAGTACAAAGCATTTTCTACTAATGATATTAAAATAATTTCATATGTTAAAATTTAATATTTTCAATGATTTATTGGATGTTTATTTTTTTTCCCTTACATATTATTTTCTACATCCTATTAATATGGGTCCGTTTGGCATCTTGGTCCAGAATGATCTTTTTTAGATGTGTTACCGATCTTATCTATGTTTATCGGTACGATTCCGGGTCGGGCCGGTTCCAACGTGTCCGTGTTCCTGGAAAAGAGTTAGAACTCTACTATATTTGGGTGGCCAATCGTTATGGTAACCATCATCTGGCCTTTTGGGGTGGAAAAGATGAACTCCAACAGGTCCGCCGGCTAATGTATGCCCCGGCGCCTACAGTACGGAGGAATACGATCGTCCTACTGGACAAGACTGGTAAAGCGGTCGACTATCCTTTGGAACTTTTGGACAACTATTATGCCTGGGCCCAGGAAGTACGCCGGAACATGTCCTCCATAAAGGTCCTCATGGACCTGGAAAAAATTTTGCCCATTCTAGGGATCGAGGCCGATCGTATCCGAATCATTACCCCCAGTTTCACCACCCTGCTCCTCAGGACGTCAGGAACCTCCCTAGAGATTTTATACCAAGAATAAAATTGAAATTGGGCACCATTATTTAAAACTTATCCCCTATAAATAGATATGGAAATAACCGAACAGATTACCCGGGTAGACTTTAGCATCTATGGCAACCAAGAAATCCTGCGCCAGTCTGCTATCGGTGATCCCCAGGGTATTAACCTGGCAGAAACCTATAACAATGGTGTACCGGTTCCCCAAGGAGTCTGTGACAGGAGGCTCGGTGTTATTGAAAGTCGCCAGAGGTGTGCCACCTGTGGCGAGACCGGCTACTACTGTCCGGGCCATTTTGGCCATATTAAACTGGCCGAACCGGTTTTCCATATGGGATATCTGCCTATCATCCGAAGCATTCTCTCCTGCATCTGTATCCGATGCAGTAAACTGCTCATCTACAAAAATGAGCGTGAGATCAACCGTCTCCTCCGGACAAAACAGGGGAAACAGAGATTTTTGGAGGTACGTAATCTCTGCAAAGGCATTGCCTATTGTCAGATGGAAAATTACGGTTGCGGTACACCGGTCCATAAAATTAGTATCGAGAAAAAATATGGTAGTGTATTTCTGTTGGCCGAACCTTCCCGAATGTTGGTGGACGAGGAGAGTACCGAGTTCAGAAAAAAGACCCGTCCGCAGATCATTACGCCACATCTATGCTATGATATACTAAGGAGTATTTCCGACGAGGACGTACGCATTATGGGCTTTGATCCGGAAAGGTCCCGGCCCGAGGACATGATCATCATTAACTTTCCTGTACCACCCATACAGGTCCGCCCCTCGGTCAAGATGGAGAGCATCGCCTCCTCGGACGACGATCTCACACATAAACTTCTGGACATTGTCAAGAGCAATGAAAATCTAAAAAATGTAAAAGGTGATGCGTTCATAGGCAAATCGGCCAGCATCACCGATGAGTTTATGTTGCTCCAATTCCATACGACCACCTTTTTCGCCAACGATATATTGGGCCTGCCACGTTCACAACAAAAAAATAAAAAGCCTACCAAATCGCTTTCCGAGAGACTCAAGGGTAAGGAGGGGCGTATCCGTGGGAATTTGATGGGCAAACGTGTGAACATGTCCGGTAGGACGGTTATTACGGCCGACCCGTTCATTTCTCTCAATGAGGTGGGCATCCCCCTGAACATCGCGCGCATCCTAACTTATCCCGAGATTGTCACGCCCAACAATTTGGAAAGGATGAAAAAATTGGTTAAAAATGGCCGCCGGAAGTATCCTGGCGCCAACTTTGTCATCAAAACGGGTATCGATGAAGATGGCAACGAATACCATAAAATTTATCATCTCAAATACATGCAAAAAATGTTGCCGCTCAAGGTGGGCGATATTGTGGAGCGCCATCTCATGAACGGGGACATCGTACTCTTCAACCGCCAGCCTTCGTTGCATAAATTATCCATGATGGGCCATTTCTGCCAGATCATTGAGGACCCGAAGCTGCTCACCTTCCGTGTCAATGTGAGCGTAACCGAGCCCTACAATGCCGATTTTGACGGGGATGAGATGAACATATTTGTGCCCCAAAGTATCCAGACAGCCGTGGAACTACGGCTGATCGCCAATGCGGGCAAAAGGTTCGTTAACCCAACCTCCAGTAAGATCGCCATGAACGCCAAACAGGATACGCTTATGGGATCATATCTGCTCTCCTACGATACCACACGGGTCCCCTGGCGCGCCGCCATGAACATACTCACGGCCACAACACGCCGTCACAACTATCATATCCCCCGAAAAACTCTGAGCGGCAAAGAATTCTATTCACAAATAATACCCAGCAATATCAACATCATGAAGCGTAATGATAAGGGGGGCTTCAGCCTGCGCATTCAAAATGGTAAACTTTTGGACGGGAATATGGCCCGTTCCGAAATAGCCAACGTAATTCAAAAAACTTGGTTCTCCTCCGGAGAGGCCTCCGGGAAGGCCTCCGGGGAGGATATCACGCTCAGTTTTATCGATGATCTACAAAAAACCATACTACTCTGGCTTATGCGTCATGGTTTTACAGTAAGCATTAGTGATACAGCGCTTCCTGCAGGGGTACACGAGCAGATATCCCGCTACATCGAGACCCGTAGGAAGGAAGCTGTTTCCACCATTACGGAGTACGAGAACGATCCCTATGTTATGACCGCGGAGGCCTTTGAAGTAAGCCTCCGTGAGACCCTCAGGGCATCACAAAATGAGATCGAGAAGTTAATTATGGCCAACCTGAACCCGCAAAACGGTATCTTTCTGACCATTTCTTCGGGGTCATCGGGTACCTCCATGAACGCCGGACAGATTATGGGCAGTATCGGACAGATTATTGTGGAACAAAAAAGAATCCAAAAAAGATTTAACAACCGTACCCTACCCCATTTTTATCAGCATGATGATTCTCCTTTTGCCCGGGGTTATTGTTATAATAGTTTTATTTCAGGTCTTAATCCGATGGAATTTTTTTTCCAGGTTATGGCCGGCCGGGAGGGTATTATTAATACGGCCATCAAGACTGCCGACACAGGTTATACACAGCGCAAGCTGATCAAATTCTTGGAGGATGTCAAAGTAGAGTATGATGGTACGGTACGTAATGCCAATAACAAGGTCATCCAGTATGTATATGGTGATAATGGCATTAATACTGAAAAACAGATAGAACAGAAGATCGCACTGATCACCCTAAACGACCAGGAAGTACGTCAAAAGTATATTTATAGCCAGGAGGAACTCGCAAAGATCACCGGTAAATACGATGGTCAGATTAACGAACGTTTGTACCAAAAACTTATTTCGCTACGCGACCGCCTAAGGCGTATCCAGATACGCATCAACCTACGTCCCCAAGAATTTCGGGAGGGTTACATGATGCCCGTTGACCTACAACAATATGTGCTCAACCTAACATCCCGGGAGGCCCGGGAGGACCGTGGGACCCGTGAAAATAAAATTATCGATCCTTATGAGGTGCTCCAGGGGATCCGGCAGCTCTACCGGGAGATACGTATATTCAGGTATAATGATCCAAAACGTTTTCCCATCAAGGTGTCCGATGAAAAATATCCTAAATTCCTATTAAAGGTTTATCTCTACGATCTGCTTGCCCCCAAAAAATGTACCCATTCATATCGTCTGACCCAAACAGAATTCCGGGATATTATGGAATATTTTCGAAAAGCCTACCAACTCGCCCGGGTGGAGAGCGGTGAGATGGTGGGATTTATCGGGGCCCAGGGTATCGGGGAGCCGGTCACACAGACCAACCTCAAATCCTTCCAGAAGTCTGGTACGGGCAAAACGGTGGCGGGAGGTCTGGTACGCATCAAAGAACTGGCCGGTATCAGTCATAATATTAAAACCCCGGTCACACGGGTCATCCTCCAGAAAGAATATCAGAACGACCGAGTCCTGGTCGCCAAAATAGCCTCCTATCTTAAGTATACCACATTGGCCGATGTGGTCGAACTGGCGGAAATCGTTTATGATCCGGAACCCTATGGACCCAAAAGTATTCTAAAGCAGGATAAAGTGGACCAAATTTTTGCGGGACCCAAAGTGCTCGACTGTCAGACTGAAATTATAGGACTACCCTGGGTTCTCCGCCTCACACTTTCTAAAGAACGTATGGTCGAACGCAATATTACTCTTCTGGACATTAAGACTAGTTTTTGTCATAATTGGTCCAACCGACATAATGCCACTAAGGATACCCTCAAGGAATATCAAAGGATAGTTGAAAAGGTAAATCAATGTGCCATTCTTTCTAATTTTGATAATAGTGAAATTCCCATGGTGCACATACGGTTCAATGCCCAAAATTATAATTATGGTACACTCGTCCAATTCCAGGAGATGGTGGTCCAAAAGTTTCTGATCAAAGGAATTCCAGGTATTATGGAGAGCAATAATATTATGGAAGAAACTTATGTAGACTTTAGGCCAGACGGAAGTATAAACCGTAGTGCTAAAAGATATGTTATCCTGGCCGAGGGCATTAATCTGCCGGGGATCGCCCAGATTAATGGTATTGATCTTGCGGAAACCGTCTGCAATGATATTGTTACCATCTACGAAACCTATGGGGTCGAGGCAGCCCGACAGGCCTTCATCCGGGAATTTACCATGGCTATCGAAAGCTCCGATGGTTTCAGCAACTATCAGCATATTGAACTTTTGGCAGACGCTATCACACATATGGGCGGCCTGATCGCTGTCAATCGGCACGGTGCCAACAAACTGGACACGGATCCTTTTTCTCGAGCATCTTTTGAAAAAACAGTAGAGCTCATGCTCATGGCGGCCGCTTTCGGGGAGTCCGACTACATACGCAGTGTCTCCTCACGCATTATGGTGGGAAACCTGATCAATGGTGGTACCGGCTGCTTTGACCTCATCCTGGACAACACAATGTTTTAAGTACACTCTGTATTTAAAACATTTAATAGTTGGAATATTTGCGGTTGATCTCTTCGGAAAACATTTTAAAAATCTTCACGAAAATCCAGTAGACGAGTATAGGCAGATTATCAGATAATATTCGTAACCATTCATGGAAAATATAAATACGCAAACGGAACTGATCGTTCTTATAATTTTTAAATTTTTCGAAGGCCTTGATTTTTAAATTTTGCTTCAGATAAATTTTAGAATATCGACAAATATCTTCCAGGTTGGACATCTTATTAATATTAAGGAGCCAGTCTTCCTCAAAATAAATATTGTTGATCCTTAATTTTTGGATGATCTGTGAAACATACATTTCAGCATAATATTCGTAACTTTGGGAAAAATTAATCATATTTAGATATATGTCCAATACTTTTTGGGCACGATCCTTGTCCTTTTCAGGAATTTGGAGATATTGTGAGTTCGATGATGAAAATCGGGACAGCTGATGGAGTGAAAAAATAGTAAGTCCTCTAAGGACATTCTTATTTTCATAGGAAAAAATAAAATAGGGATTAATTTTGGGAATACGTTTATTGGGGTCAACCATATCCTTCTCCCAAATAATGTCCAGAGAAATAGGATCAGTGTCGTTCTCGATCCGGGTAATGTCCGGGAATGCTGGACCCAATAAGTTTTCCAAATTATTTTCCTTTTTTTCCTGAAGATACAAATAGAGTTGGACCTCCAAATGGTTTTCTAAATATTTGGAGTCTAGCTTTTTATGAACATATTTTGTCGGAACTTTAGGTATTCTTTTCGGAACTATCAGGCATTTAGTAAAGTTAGGCTGTTTGGAACAAACTTCTCGGAATGCATCCAGATGTTCCGGATAATCGAGCCGGTTAGTTTGAAAACTATGATAATAACAATATTTTTGATCATATTTGGGCAAAAGACAACGCATACAATTTTGAGCATCCATGGTAGCCTGACAAGTTTCCATCATTAATATATGATAGACATTATACACTGATTAAAAGTATTTTTTTATTCAATTTTAAAAAATTGATTTTTTGAATAATTTAAATAAATCTTTTGGATAATCTTTATGGAAGAATCAAAAAGTAATGTTCCTATCTATAAGTTGGATGAAGTGAACCCTAAAAATATTCACTGTTCGGAACTTAATATGAGCCAGCGACAAGCTATTGCGTTCATTAATTATTATAATGAAAAATTTAATGGTAATACAAATCTTATAGTACAAACAGATTATATCATGCTGACCAATTATGGAATACCACGTATCAAAAATGAGGATCCTAAAAATCCGTATGCTATTACCAAAGATTCGGACCGTGAATTTATTAACATACCCCTGGACCTGGAACAAAAATCCTGTCAACAATTAAGACAACATTTAGAAAAGATCGATCAACTGGTCGGCTCGGACGAGTTCCGCCGTAAACTTTTTGGCAACAAAGCCCATAAATATATGTATTCCCCTTGTATCCGGTTCCCCCAAGATCGTGAGGATGCAGAAAAGGAAAATAAAGATGGAAAGCCGAACCAACGTATGGAATACGTTAAGATGAAATTTAATGTAGTGGACGAAAATAATGAACGGGTTAACAAAACAGTACTTTATCGTAGGATGGGCGATAAACGTGAAAAAATTACCGCCCGTACCATTACAGACATTGCCAATGAAATCCGGTTCCGATCGAACATTAAGATAATTTTTTACTATAATAAACTATGGGCTAATAAAAAAGAAGCCCCTGGGGCCTCCAAAATTATGTATGGTCTGGGCATCAAGATCATGGTCATAGAATATATGCCCCGTATTGGTTTTAATCTCTTAAACAGTGCCGAACTTGATTTCCCTGAAGAAACACAGAATGATGCATCCAATACAACTAATGTGACCAAAACTCTAAAAACATTATCAAAAGTTGATGGAAAATCTGATGTTAAGTCTGGCGATAAAAACATCAAAGGCAACAGAATGGCTAAAGATGAACCATCGATCGATAGATCGATCGGTAGATCGGAAATTAAAAATGTCAACAAAACAATGGACAAACTTACCGAAAAAATGACCAATAAAATGGTCCATAAATCTGACAAACCTAATGATAACATTAAAAAACAGGATGAGAAAAATAAAGATGTCAGTTGGGCCAACATAACAGATGAGACCAATGAGGCCGATAAGGCCGACAAGGCCCATAAGGCCGATAAGGCCGATAAGGTCCATAAAGCCAACAAGGCTGATAAAACTGATGATGCCGACGAGGCCGATGAGACCGACGAAGCCGACGAGGCCGATGAGGCCGACGAGGCCGATGAGGTCGACAAGGCCGATGAGGTCGACGAGGCCGACGAAACCGACGAGGCCGACGAGACCGATGAGGTTGGAGAAGATGAAAATGATGAAGAAGAAACTTCGCCCTCCGGAGAATCGTCCGAGACCCCTAAAAAACAGGGGGGCTCCAAAGCGACCCGGCAAAATATCCGTCGGGGGAAACAAGAAATACGGAAGAAATAAAAATAAAAAAACCATATAGATGATAATGTCCTCCAAACAGGTCAGGGCCAACAGGATAACCGATATACGACTTTCTGATATTAAGTTGGGCAATAAAAAGTTAGTTAAATTGAAAGATTCAAAAGAGGCCATTGTTCCTATTATTTACAATGGTAAAACTTTAGTCTGCCAGACTCCTTTTTTGGAGGTCTGGGGACCTCCCAAAAAGACGTCCTACCCCAATATAGTCCAGCTGGACACACGATTTTCTGGTGATTCCAAGATTAAGATCCAAAAATTTTACCAATTTTTAGAAGATATAGAAACACATATATCTAATCTGGTCAGTACTTATGGGTCCAAATGGTTTAACAATAAAAATATAATCATCCGCTCCTTTATCCGTGAATCGGACGAGAAGGATGTTTTTTATCTAAGATGGCCCATAGAAATACAGCCTAATATTCTGGTGGATGAACAAAAAAAGCCATTAGATTGTGCCAGCATTATCGAGCATGACCAGATTCGCTTTATATTTGAAATACCTTCCATCTGGATCGATGAGAACCATTTTGGACTGGTTATTTTTGTCCAAAAGATGATGCTCCGCCGTAAACAAGAAATCGTCCGGAATGATTATGTTTTTGCGGACTCTGAATCGGAAAATGAAGACAATGATCAAAAGAATATTATTAATTTTTTAACCACCGAATATCAATATAAATCACAGGATAAATCATATCATGGTAAACCTGAAAAGCCGGAAAAGCCTGAAAAGCCTGAAAAGCCTGAAAAGTATGAAAAACATGATAAGCATGATAAATCTGAAAAGAAAAAAACACAGTTGAATGCTCATAGTGTTGTTGAACTGGTCGATGAAGATATTATTGAATAATTATCATTAATTCATAATGATTAATGATAATCATTCGAAATCAAGCCGGATGGACCTGCTAATTTTATGTATTCCCGGATCGGACGAATAAATACCAGATTTAATTCTTTTGGTATTAATAGATTTACAATTTTTTTTCTTCTGAGGACTAATATTCAATCGTTTGAAACTGTCCGAGGAACAAATCTCATAATCGGGGGTATCACTTAGATCTTTAGAGGTACAACTTGTTGTATCCTCGGATGAATTCTCCGAATGATAACTTTTTGTTTTTTTACCATTCTCTCGCATATCATGTTCGATCAACCCAATATGTTTTTTAACATAATGGATAATTTTATTATGGATCGCCCATTGGAAAAAATTAAGCTGTCCAATAGAGGATATAAATGTAACTGGCGGACTACCATCAGTGTATATATACGTATATATAATCTTCCTTTTGCGACAAAATGGATCAAAATATTGTTTAGAATAACCATTTAATTGGTTTTTGTATTCATTGTTCACATAGAAAAATTCTGGACGATTATTAGATATAATCCTATAATAAGTATTGTATTTTTTAGAATAATTAGTAACAAACCAATCAAGCACCCTGATACTCATGCTGGATTCGCCATTTATTATTTTGAGCATTAAATCAATGTATTTACGATCTGCTGCAAAAAATTTTTTATTTTTTTCAAGAATATTGATCTCTTTTTGGGTAAAATATTCATAATTATAAGGTCTAATCTGTCCCGATCCATTCATATCGTTTTATGGTACTAGACATTTTTCGTTTTATATTACAAATGTCCGGAGAACAAAATTTAAAAATACATCAAATTATCCTAAACTATAAATCGATGGATATGCATAACAATGAATCTATGGATATTAAAGGTTATGAACCGATCATTATAGAGGATTATGAACCTGTCAACATCAATGATATATCTTCGGATGTACAAAACAATGGATCTAATAGACCAATGGTTATTCAGAATTACGATAAAAATAACCAAGATATTTATTCTAAATATAAACTTTTAGAGGAAAAATACCGGCTTGGTCCGGATGGTCAACTAATCAACAAACTAATCGTACAAGATGATCGTCCATTTAGTAATCTATTATCTATATCAAAGGATGTTGATCCAAAAAAAACGATAAAATGATCATTCTAATAGGATGTTGAATTAATCCTTCCAATTATGAATGACATAAAAATATTCTGGATCATGCTTCCAGAATGCGGTGAATACTATCAAAAAGCAAATAAGATCAGATTTTTTTGACACAATAAAATAATCGTCTAAACATACTAATGTAACTACTATAAAATATTATCTATAGATATAAATGAGTTTACTAAATCGTACCAGAGAAACAACCTGTACCAAATGTAATAATAAATTTGATAAATCGTTCCTGTCCAATAAATATAATGGACAGGATGAGCATATACAACCCAATAAATATGGTATTCGTAGATTTCCACGGGCAAATCGTGTGCCTACTTTAGCCCAAAGGATTGCCGATCTAGAGAATGAGCTAACAGAAATAGGGCAGACTCTTAACGAACAGTACGAAGAACTAAAACGTCAAGGGAAAAGGCTCGAACGAATGGAACGGGCTGCATACGGCGTTCCTGGTGAACTTCATGGTGGTGCACCTTACGGCACACCCTGCAGTCCTTACGGAGCACCCTGCGGTCCTTACGGAGCACCCTGCGGTCCTAACGGAGCACCTTGTGGTCCTAACGGAGCAC
>OGCG01000236.1_pt1 | contig 36986 bp, 44 predicted proteins | sample 1570061 | NCBI WGS metagenome assembly OGCG01 (sample SAMN06268698, study PRJEB24515) | hot springs metagenome | isolation source: Joseph's Coat, Yellowstone National Park, Washington, USA | place: USA:Joseph's Coat, Yellowstone National Park, Washington, USA
ATAACGTAATCCCTACTAAATATAACGTAACATTATACGTAAACAATAAGTTAGTAGGTTATTCCTCTAGTAACGAGTTATTGAGCGCTAACAACAAGTACATGTACGTTATTGAGGGTTATGTGAGTGGTTCTAAAACTTATCTCGAGTTAACAATATATAGTACTTCAGCGTCTACCCCAGTGATGTCGATCAACTTACAAATACCCTTACCGTTAAATACTGGAGTAATGATAGGGTTAGGTCCCGAGACTAATTATCAGTTTATGATATATTCAGGCACAAGTTCGTTGATCAACCTCATGTTGACTAATGGACCATATGTTGATATATCAAGTCAACTAAGTAGTTTATCTAACGGGATTTCTTACCTCTATTATTACTATCTAATTGCACCTCCCGTTAGTTCTCAAGTAGTATTACAGCCGACCTATTATTATCCTAGTAACGGTAACGTACTAGATTTAGAAGTGATAGGTAATTCTTTAGTATAAAACTTCACTTTTTTTTAAAAATATTTGTTTGATTAATGGTAAGGAGCCTTTTTACCCAGGTTATAGGATAGACTAGTCGGAATAGTGCATAATGGGAGATTAAAATAATAGGGATGGAAGCTAGAACTCAGCATGTTTTAATCTCATTCTATTATAAATAAAGGTGCGATCAGATGAGACTCAAGACGCACCACGTTTTTCTCTATAGACTTACTTTATACTCTCTTGGCTCACCCATTTTCTATTTCGGAAGTGGTCAATACGTTGGGTAATACGTTTATAGATAGGTTAGGTCGTGAAATAAGGAGTGTTCACGGGATGAGATATATAGGAGGCCAACTTACTCGTACCCTACCGAGGAATGTGGTCTAGGGTTTATGTCCTTTCATTAAGACTGTCCTTGCTATTGAGCGTACACTTATCTTGACGAAGAATACTTGCTCGACAATCACTCATATTATTAAGGCCTTTACTTAAAAGGGGGATGTAAGTGAGGAGGTGGAGGAGAATAGCCTAGTCCGCTCGATAATCCGGGAGATTTTTAAACTCAGTTTGAAAGTCCTCTCGGAAAACGAATCACTAAGAAAAATTGAAAGAAAGGGGAAAGTTAAATCTGTTGAAATAAGATTTCAATTCCTTACTTCTCCATTTGTCTTCGCATAGTTAATTAATAAAGTGATGCTTTTCGTCCTCAACTATTTTCGCAATCTCCCCTTTAATTTCAAAGTTCTCATAGTAAAATTTTAGCGCCTGTTCTTCTACCTTATTCACCACTTTCCTAATAACCTTAAGCCCCAATAGACCTATTATAACACCTAGTACTAGTAACAAAAAGTAGGTGGGGAGCTCTAGTTTGCTAGACTTAAATTTTTTGAAATAATTCCAATGAGATAACTCATTCAAATACGCGTTCTTAAACCTCTCCTCCTTCCTAACTATATAAATACCCTTAGCTAGACCCGTCGCTCCGGCCTCTCCTAGAAGTGCTAACAAATATTTGTCCATAAGTGAGAACTCGTTGTCTCTTGTTAAAATTATTTATTTTATAATTTAGAACATACTATTTGTTACCCTCCATTGAATCCCTTTTTGATGAATAGGCAAGTAACATCTGCTACATTACTCTCCTTTGAGGCGACTTATAGAGTAGGGGTTTTAGTGTTTACCCGTGGCGTAACTCTCAAATAAACACTTAATACATTTTCCTCCTAGTTTCTTTTATGAGTGCAAGGGATCATTTGGCAGCAAAAAGGACCTTCCTAGCCTGGGTTAGGACTTCGATAGCATTAATGGGTTTTGGTTTCGTAATAGCCAAGTTCCAGATTTTCTTACATGTGCTTGCACACCAACCTTTAACTTCCTCATCGCTCTTAGGTGGGGTAATAATGATTATTATGGGAATAGCAACGCTACTCTACGGTTTCTATGAATACTTGCAAGAGGAAAAACTGTTAACTGAAGGTAAATTCACGGTAAACAATAGGCCAATGATAATTTACACTTTATTGCTAACAGCTTTAGCAATAGGGCTTGTTGTAAGTCTCTATATAAGTGCATATCCGTAAACCTTTGAGGTCTTAGGCTTAGCGTTCATGTTCAGTATTATAGCCCTTTTTACAGTACTCGGTATTTCACCCTGAAGCTTTATCTCATTTCCGTTCAAACTTCCCATTACTTTTATCCCCCCTGCAACAACGTGAAGCGTTTGGGAATCTGAAGTCCACTTAAATTTCTGTACGTTTGTAATCTTATCAACCATTTTTAAACCAGGTTTTAAGAGTGCGGTAACTCCTTCAATCTCCTCCAACTTTACGTTCCTTAGTGCAAAGCCTATCCTAGTTCCGGGCAAAACACCTTCTTGGTCTTCATCCAATACTTGTATACTTTTTACCTCAACTTCCTTCTTCATAGGATAGGCTATTAATTTGTCGTGAACCTTAACCTCTGTTAAGGCAAAGCCTAATACTACTGCTCCAACACCTTTAACATTAAATGCCCTATCAACATAAACATAACCCCTATCCTCAACCGGTTCGTCTAATTCCCTAAGCTCCCCTACCATGTTAATTATGGATAACTCCTTAAACACCTTATTGAACGTTTCGATGTCTTGAGGGGGAAGTACTAGGCCTTTTAATCCTGAGGCCTCGGCGAGAAGTGCTAGCTCCCCCTCTAATGCTGTTATCTTACTCATTTTTAGGTAAAAGGATGAGGAAATTGATATTGCTTCAGCCTGGTCTAATAGTTTAGTCGGCGTTAATACTGACCTTATAGTTTCCCCAATTTTTCTATAATAAATATTATTCTCAGTCTTTTTCCCCAACTTTTCCGCCAGCTCTCTAGCCTCTTCCTCGCTTGAGGCCAGCACAGTGGATATTGTACCTCTTAGCATAATTGTGGGTGTTCTTCCCCGCTTAAAAGGCTAATGTGGAATAAGCTACTAAGAAGTAAATAAGTATTAACGCTATTGACTCCTTAAGCCCTAAAGTCCTATCCATGAGAATGAAAATTGCTAAAGTGTTAGCTATTATAGTAGCTATTAACTCACTTGTTGCGGGCTGTAACTGTATTCCGTGAAATATTCCTATAATTGCTAAAAGTATTGTTGAGTTCTCTATTTTACTGCCTACAAAATCAAAAACTGCTAAAGAGCCACCGCTTTGGGAATTTGAGGTAAGTCTTATGGCTGTTATTGTCTCCTCAATTTCGCCAGCTAAGGGAGTTAATATTAACGCTAGCCAGACCGAAGGTATGTGGAGTTCTTGTGATATCTGTGCGACTTCTTCAACAAAGGGCTCAGAGAAGAATATTAGTAATACCCCTCCTACGGTTAAATAGATTGTAGCCTTAACGATTTCATTATAATCTATTTCGCCTTTACTTCTATTCATAAACCCCTTAACCCTAGTAAACGCGTAGTAGAAATAAAGGAATATTAGGGGGATAGCTATTATGATGTCGAGTGTATTATAAAGTAATAGGAAAAGGAGGAGGATGGTAGTAAATATCAAGAATCTGTGTTCCACACCATATTCCTCGGCGATAATTAAGTCCTTTCTCCACTTAAAGTAGTTCATAACCCCTAATAGCCCTATCCCGAAAGTAAAGAGCAAGACATTGCCACCTATTGCTGAGCCCAAGGCAATGTATGGTTCTTCCCTCAATATTGCTACAATCACGAAAATCGTTTCTGGGAGAGCTGTAAGTAACCCCATTATTATCCCTCCAGCCATTCCTTGTCCCATGAATTTCTCTAACTTTTCAGCCCCTCTTGTTATTAGTTCTGCAGAGAGTATTAGGAAGGGAAAGATGATTAGTAACTTAAGTAACAACCTAACAACATTTAAAAAACCAAATAATTAAGCATTAGCACAACATTGTTTGGGAAGTGTTCGCTAGTGGCATATTTTACCTTCTTTAACTTAGTCTCGTAAACTCATCTTAAATCACAAACACCTTTTGGGGAACGTCAATATCACCGATTTCAATCACTCCCATCCTCGTCAGCAATTATCAGCTGAGGGACTTTATATAAAATATTTTGGTAATGTACTTATCGTAAACCAAAGAGAAATTTAGAATGTAATAAGAAGGAGTAATTACGTAAAAGAGTTATGGACTGGTCTCTTTCCTACTCTAGTTAAATAAATTCTTGGTTAACATTTATAAAATAGATTACCATTCCTATAATTTAGTTCATCAATAAGTTTTTATTAATAATTATGGGAGATTATCTTATGGGACAAGAGTGTATAAGATTTTCTAACGTGGTAAAGAGGTTTGGCAATATTTTAGCACTCAATAACGTAAGCTTTTCAATCCCATGTATGGGGAGGTATGCGTTGCTTGGTCCTAACGGTGCAGGTAAGTCTACAACTCTTAAAATCCTCGCCGGGTTGATTACGCCGGATTACGGTGAGGTCTTAATTAAAGGGTTAAAGCCTGGGACTATGGAGGTAAAAAAAATTTTAGGTTATTTACCAGAAGACCCTATGCCTTATAGGGCTATGACGGTAAGGGAGAATTTAGAGTATATAGCGGCATTGAGGGGTTTACCGAACCCTAAAGAAAGAGCTGAGGAAATGATGGAAATGTTTGACTTAAAAGAGTACGAAAATATCCAAGCCGGAAAGCTGTCTAGGGGCAATATTCAGAAACTCTCTCTGGCCTTAGTCTTGCTTCATAACCCGGAAATAGTACTACTCGACGAACCGTTAAACTACTTAGATATTCCTACACAAGAAAAGGTTATAAACGAACTTAAGACTATGAAGTCGACTTTTCTAATCTCAACTCATATAATGTCGATAGCGACTAGGCTTACAGATCACGTAATCATGATTAATAGGGGTTCAATTGTATGGCAAGGTGAAATAAATCAACTTAAAGCAATGGCTAAGGAGGACGAGCCTATTGAGAGTGTTGTAGCTAGGTTAATGACTTTAGGTGGTTAAAGTGCTATGGAAACTGGTAAAATTTCTGGTACTCTCGAGGGTTGGTAAGCCCACTTTAGTTCTATTAGTAGCCCTAGGCATATTGACAAGTTTACCACTCCTCCTATTTCACTATAATAAGGAAACTTCGTTAACTTATTCATATATTGGGATCTTTTTCACAATCTTCTTTACCTTATTACCACTGTTTGCACCACAAAAGGGTTCCTCAATACCTGGTATTATCAAATCAGATGTGGACTTTTTATTTCAATTGCCAATTGATAGCAAAGAGCTGGCCTTAGGACTAATTATAAGTAATATAATAGTAAGTTTGATTTTCATGATCGTGATAAGCAGCCTTTTTATCCCATCACTAGGACTTTTAGCATTCCCTACTTTATTTCTGATAAGCCTAATACCCCCTTCATTATCAGTGATAACATATAGTTTGCCTCTTAAAAGTAGGATCTCCATTACTTTCCTAATAGTGTTGTGGGATGCCTCTGCGCTTATGGGAAACCCGTTCTCTCCTTTATCGATGTTTTTCGGTTATTACGAGGGTTATTTTCTACTAGCACTTCTTGATGTATTATTGCTCTATTTAGCAATAACTAGATTTAATACGGTAGGACTAGCCTCACGTTACTTTGCCCCAGAAGAGAAGGAAGTAATGAAAAGTATAAGTTTTTCGACGTCAACCCCCTTTATGGTAATGTTAATTAAAAACTTGCATTTCTTGGAAATAGGCGGTAGGAGTAACATTTTAACGGCTCAAACGTTTATCGTGAGGAGAGTTGACGTGCGTTGGCTTATATTAGTTTTTACTATTATAGGTGTTGTGTTTTTGGTACTTCTCAAAATCATATATAGCCCAGTAGTAAATCCCACAGTAATAAATGCTACGTATTATATGATATTTGCTTATTCCATACTCATACCATATATGGTCATGTTCTTCTTTGTGATCTCTGCATTCGCTTTTGAACCTTTATGGTTATACCTTAGTATAATGACACCACTGGAGCTAGCGAGAAACTATATTTTATCTAAAATAATAGCTATTGAGGTTGTACTCTTACCTTATATTATTCTTATAGGTATTGCAGAAGGTCCTATAGTAGCTATGGATTTACTGATAGGAATCCCGCTTTCAATAATCTTTGTGATTTCAACATCAGCAAGGTTTTACCCGGTAAATCCCGCTCAAGGGAGGGTTAATATGACACCTTCGTCAATTCTCTTCGGTTTTATTTTTGTTATCCCAGCACTTGGTAGTGTGGCCGGTGCTTTTGGAGTAATTTTTGGAGTAATTAGCTTAGTAATTTATTTAGTATTCCTAGCTATTATATCACTTCCCTTTATGTTCTCTGAGGGATATTGGAAGAAAACATTTGAAAGGTACATTACTATGATATAATGTAGTTTAAATCACAAATAAATGCACACTTTTTTATTTATATTAGATCTTTTCAACTAAAAATTAATTAAGAATGGTATCACGCGCCAATGCGGGTTATGTCTGTAACACATTTACGTAACTTATCCTTACTTTTAATTGCTTCTAATCCCTTTGGAGGGTGCCACTGTGAAGTCTATGAGAGTTGTGAGGTGGAGGAGGGCACCCAATGAAACTCCCCATGTCCTTGAAGGGAGTGGTTTAACTACCGCTCCCGTAGACGGCATGGGGGGTGATGAGGCCGAGTGATCAATAGTCACAAAAAGAAACTATTAGTCACGATGAAGGCCGAACTCTTAAAGTGAAATCAAGGGCTTCATTTTACAGTATAATAAATTCTTTTCCTATTTTTTCCTCTATTTTCAATTTTTATGGGAACTATTTCACCAATTTCTGAAGTGTTAGAAACATGAGGGCCACCGTCAGCCTGTATATCTATCCCTTCAATTTCTACAATCCTCCAAACTTCAATATTAGGTGGCATCCTCTCCGCTAACTTAACAATACCCGGTATTTTCAATGCCTCCTCCTTCTTTAAGAAGTATATTTTTACCGGGATATTCCTCTTTATTATTTCATTTGCTTCTTTTACGATCTCTAAAAGTTTGTTCTTATCGTCAATATCAAAGTCGTCCTTAGCGTATTCTGGGGTTATATTACCACCGGTTATTAATGCATTATATTTTTTAAAAGCGATAGAAGCCATTACGTGAGAAGCTGTATGTAGCCTCATCATTTTGTACCTCCTTTCCCAATCAATTACCCCTACTACTTCGTCACCCTCCTTTAACGCACCTCCTTTCACCACGTGGTATATTTCGTCGTCTATTTCCTTAACATCGGTGACTTCCACTTTTTGGCCGTTTACTATTAGATATCCCACGTCGTGTTCTACTCCTCCACCACCGGGGTAAAAGGCCGTTTTATCTAATACTACTCCGTTTTCATCGACTTTGATTACTTTAGCCTTAAACTCTTTAACGTAACAATCTGTTAGGTAAAGTTTTTCTGTCACAGTTCTTTTTTCAAATTTATAATATAAGTCCCTAACGATACTCTGAATTTGAGACTTTCTGGTTTGACCCTCGTGGGTAAATCGATAATTTTTATTACTTCCTTCTTCTCCTCATCAAATAGGTAGAGCTTATCCTTTACGGCCTTTATCTTAACTCTTTCCCCGTTCCCCCTTAAGTCTACTAACACTGTCACGTGGTCTTTTCCAAGTAATATCTCAACGTCCGGGTCTTCATAACCTTTAAGTGTCAAAGCTAATCCATTTCATACTCTTTTACTTGAACACTATATAAGGGATAACATTGAGTCACCCCCTTTTTAAATCTAACGCTTTCAATATATTAATTGACCATGTTAAGTGGAAAAGACTTCCAAAAGATATGGGCTGGTAATGAGAAGATAAAGCTTCCCAAGAGTAAGGATCCCCTCAAGACTAGGATAATTGAGGCTCAGTACAAAGTTAGGTCGATGATAAGTAGACTTGACGCTTATATCGCCAGGATGCAAGAAAGGGACAAAGTGTTGTTCGAAAGGGTTGTTGACGCTCAGATGTCAAAGGACGCTACTAGGGCTGCCATGTATGCGAATGAGGTCGCTGAGATTAGAAAGATTACTAAGCAGTTAATAACTACCCAAGTAGCCTTAGAACAAGTGTCATTAAGGTTAGAGACGATCACCGAACTTGGAGATGTGTATGTGAACTTAATACCAGTAATGGGCGTGATCAATGAGTTAAGGACCAGTCTAAAGGGCATTATGCCAGAACTATCCATAGAGTTATCTGAACTAGGTGATGGGTTGCAAGAAGTTGTAGTAGAGGCTGGTGAATTCAGCGGGATAGGTGCTGTGGGTGTTGCGTCTTCACCAGAGGCGAGGAAGATACTAGAGGAGGCGTCACTAATTGCAGAACAGAGGATGAAGGAGAAGTTCCCAGAATTACCAGCTACTGGATTTGCACAAAAGGCCGAATCCCATTAAAACGTTTTTATATGTTTTCATCTTAAGCTTATAAAATCATGTTATCTATTTTTTATGTATGGCTCAAGATTTTAGTGTAACTCCTTGGGAAGTTAAGGGGAAAGTCGATTACGATAAGTTGATCGTACAATTTGGTACTCAAAAAATCACTGAGGAGTTAAAGGAGAGGATGAGGAGGGACATAAACGACGAACTCCACGTAATGCTTAGGAGGAACGTGTTTTTCTCCCACAGGGATCTCGACCTAATTTTAAAGGACTATGAGGAAGGGAGAGGGTTTTTCCTTTACACGGGTAGGGCACCGTCATTGGGAATGCATATAGGCCATTTAATTCCCTTTATATTCACAAAATGGTTGCAAGATAAGTTCAAGGTTAACGTGTATATAGAGATTACTGATGACGAGAAGTTCATGAGGAACGTAGAGTATACCTTAGACCAAACAAGGCAGTGGGCTTACGAGAACATACTTGATATTATTGCCGTAGGTTTTGACCCCGATAAGACTTTCGTGTTCCAAGACACGGAGTACATACGTAACATGTACCCCATTGCGATAAAGATAGCTAAAAAACTCACCTTTAACGAGGTTAGGGCTACTTTCGGGCTCGACACTTCTTCTAATATAGGAATTATCTTTTACCCAGCATTACAAATAGCACCGACGATGTTCGAACATAAGAGGTGTTTAATTCCGGCTGGAATAGACCAAGACCCCTACTGGAGGTTACAGAGGGATATTGCGGAGAGCTTAGGGTATTATAAAGCTGCACAAATCCACAGTAAGTTCCTCCCACCGCTAACGGGCCCAGAAGGTAAGATGAGTTCTTCACAGCCTGAGACTGCTATTTATTTAACTGATGATCCCAAGACCGTGGAAAGGAAAATAATGAAGTACGCGTTTTCCGGCGGACAGCCCACGATAGAGCTTCATAGGAAATACGGTGGTAACCCGGATATTGATGTTTCATTCCAGTGGCTTTACATGTTCTTTGAGCCTGATGATGCGAAGATAAAGAAGATTGAGGAGGAGTATAGGTCTGGTAAAATGCTCACAGGTGAGTTGAAGCAGATTTTAATAGAGAAGTTAAACGACTTCTTGGAAGAACATAGGAGGAAGAGGGAGGAGGCTAAAAAACTCGTAAATGTATTTAAATACGACGGTGAGCTCGCTAGAGAGATGTGGAAGAAGATCCACGAGTAGTTTTATACAATCCGAGTTTCTTCAAGTGGTAGACTATTAGATTTGTGGACTTCCTCAACCTTTTTGCAATACCGTAAATTGACTCACCACTTTCATATAACTCCTTTATGAGCTTGATCTCCTCCTCTCCTAGTTTCTTAATCCTCTTACCCATTTTATGCTTTCTTAAAATGCGTAACACTGAGGATTCACTCACGTTTAAAGTCCTACTTATAGCCCTAGCACTATAACCTTGCCTAGCTAATTCCAAAACCTTTTGTTCGTCTACCGTACGCCTCCTCAACTCTACCCCAGCTTTTATAAGTAAATTCCTCACTTTTCCATAACTCATTCCAACTTCCCTAGCTATTTTTCTAATGGAATAACCCTTCTGATAAAGTTCCTTAAGTAATTCAACGTCTACCATATGTTTAATTTTTTAAAACGATCAAATAAATTTTTTCCAGAGTTAGAATGGTCATTAAGGTAGGCACTTGTGGGTTTACTTACAAACACTTTGAATACTTTGAAGCTTTAGAAGTACAACAGACCTTCTATGACGTGGTGGGGGAAACGACTTTAAAAAACTGGAAAAAAAGGGCGGGGGATAGGGTTGAATTTACGGTTAAAGCTTTACAAGTGATAACTCACGAGTACAATAAAGTGACCTACAAGAGGATGAAAAAGTTTAAGGGGAATGAGAGCAACTTCGGCTTCTTTAAACACACGGAAGAGGTAATTAAGGCTTATGAAATCACTTTAAATGAAGCTAAAGCGCTGGGAAGTAAAGTCATAGTGTTCCAAACCCCATCATCTTTCAAGCCTACGGAAGAAAACATTAACAATCTAAAACAGTTCTTCAGCTCGGTAGAAAAGGGGATTATTTACGCATGGGAACCTAGGGGGGACGAATGGTATAAGATGGACTTAAAATCTCTCTTTGACGAGTTGGGGATAATTCATGTTGTAGACCCATTTAGGCATTCTTCAGTTACTAAGGACAAGTATTACAGACTACACGGTATAGGAGGTGGTGAAGTTAATTACTCTTATAAATATACTGATGACGATCTGAAAAAGTTGGCAGAAATTGTGTTAAAAGACGAGAACGTTTACGTGATGTTTAATAATATTTACTCCTTTGAAGACGCGTTAAGGTTTAAGAGGTACTTGGAGGGGATGAGTAAATGATAGACTTGTTTTACTCAGTCTTTATAGGCATAATAATGGGTTTATCTGTTGCAGCACCTCCCGGTCCCATAAACGCAATGATGGCTCACGAGTCGTTAAAGTCAGCGCTTCACGGTACGAGCGTCGGTGCCGGTGCGATGACGGCCGATTTTATCTTCTTTTGGATAACATTCTTTTTTAAGTCCTTAATTCCCCAGGGTGCCCTTTTCGTCTTTTACTTCGTCGGCGGTGCTTATATGCTTTATTTAGCCTACGGTGTATTGAAGGTTAAGGGGTTTTCGGCTAGTGTAAGGGGGAGTTATTTAAAGGGTTTGACAACAGCGTTAGTAAACCCATATCAAATAACGTGGTGGTTAACATTTGGGATATCTATGCTTGAACAGTTTTCAGTATACGTTGCACCAGGGTTCTTTTTAGGCATCATTATATGGATAATAACTTTCCCTAAGGTTATCAATAGGTTAGGGCAGAATTACGTGTTTTACGTGAAAATCTTCTCCTTTTCAGTCCTTTTAATTTTTGGTTTGTATATCTTATACCAAGGTGTGATAGATGTTATCAAAATGTGAGATAAGGCAGAAGATCTGGAGGCTCTTAGAGGAAAAGGACATCGCATCATTCCCGAGGCCTGTTTACGGTAGGATCCCGAACTTTAAGGGGGCTGAAATGGCGTCAAAAGAATTAGCTAAAAGTGTTGAGTTCAAGAGGGCTAAGGTGGTGAAAATCAACCCCGATTCCCCACAAAGGCCCTTAAGGGAGTTAGCGTTAAGAACGGGTAAAATAGTCCTAGTCCCCACACCTAGGTTAAAAGGCGAATTCCACTTATTAGACCCCTCTAAAATTGACGATTATAAGGAGGCCTCAACAATTAAGGGTTTCATGAAGTATGGTGAAGTCGTAGACATTTATTCCATTCCTAAAGTTGATATGGTAGTTGTGGGCAGTGTTGCAGTAACTTTAAACGGTGATAGGGTTGGTAAGGGTGAGGGTTATAGCGAGTTGGAGTTCGCAATACTTAGGGAGTTGGGGAAAGTTGATGAATTAACCCCAGTAGCGACTACTGTTCATGATGTTCAAATAGTTGATGAGATCCCTACAATGCCCTATGATGTCCCGGTCGACATTATAGCCACGCCGAGCCAATTAATTTATACTAATAGGAAGAGGGAAAAACCTAAGGGGTTATATCTTGAGTACTTGACCAAGGAAAAGATTGAGGAAACTCCCTTTTTGAAGAAGTATTTAGCCAGTAAAGGTAGAAATAACGTCTTTTAATTCACTGCACAACTCCTCAGCTTTCTTTAACAGTTTGTTCCTTAACTCCTCCTTGTTCACGTTGTAAATGTACTTAGGTCTTCCACCCTTATTATTTCCTCCCTTCTCTTTTTCTATTAACCCCGCATCAGCGAGTTTTTTGAGTACCAGGCTAGTCCTACTTTTACTTATCCCCAGCTCTGTCGAGATCGTATCTACGTCCTTCCCCCCTTTACTCTCTATGATTTTGAGGAACGCTTCGATTTCAGCGTCCGAAAGACCGTAAGCTACAGCTAGGAACCTTTTAAAAATCGTGCTTTTTTCAGTAATTTCAATACTCATGATTTTACCACCTTACATCATTTATACTTAATATTCATTTTTTTAAATTTAACTACTATTCAACCTTTACGTTTATTTATTAAAATAATGTAAGTATTATCTCAAGATGAAAAAAGAGGAATTGAAGGAGGTAATACTCTCGTTACTTAAAGAGAGGAACGGGCTGACTTCTACTGAAATAAGGGACATGCTAATTGACAAAGGTGTAGAGTTTAACATGATAGAATTCAGGGAGGCCTTAGCTGACTTAGTTAGGGAGGGTAAGGTTAAAAAATTGCCAAATTACGAAAAGAAGAAGTTCCTATTTTACTACGAGAAAGGGTAAGCATTTATCCGTTTTCGTTAGCCTGTTGATTTTCAACAACATGAATGACCTTTTCAGCTATTTTCATGAACTCCTTAGAGGTGGGGCTGTCGGGATACTTCAGGAAGAAGGGCTCCCCTAAATCGTTCGCTTGTGCTATTATTGGGTCTAACGGTATTTGGCCTAGTAGGGGGACTCCCATTTCTTCGGCCATCTTCTTTCCTTTTCCTTCACCGAATATATAGTAAGGCTTATTGTCAGACGGGCAGATGAAATAGCTCATGTTCTCTATTACTCCTAAAATTCTGCCGTTAACGGTTTTAGCGAAGTTAATAGACTTCTTAACAGCTAATGTTGATACTTCTGAGGGGATGGTGACTATTATCATTCCAGTTAAGTTCGGAACTAGTTGGGCTACTGAAAGTGCTTCATCACCTGTCCCCGGGGGCATGTCTATTATTAAATAGTCAAGCTCACCCCAGTTAACGTCTCCCAAGAACTGTTTAATCGCAGTGTGCTTTATTGCACCTCTCCAAACAACCGGTGTGTCGTCTTTAGGTAAGAGGAAGTCTATAGATACTACCTTAATACCAAAGGGGCCAGTTACCGGAGTTATGTTCCCTTTATCATCGGCTGTAAGGAATTGCCCCCTAACGCCTAACATCTTAGGTACTGAAGGTCCGTGAAAGTCTACGTCTACAATTCCTACAGACCTACCAGCAGCAGCTAATGCCATAGCTAAGTTCGATGAAACAAAGGACTTACCTACACCGCCCTTACCGCTCAGTACTGCGATCTTATACCTAACAGTCTTCATTCTTAACTGTATTTTGATATCAACCGCCTGGGGCGCTTGTGGTGCTACTTTTCTCAAATCCCTAGGCTGTCTTTGGGGGGTTGAAATCCTAAAGGGGTTTTCGCTCATTTAATTCACACTATAAACTACTATCTTCGTATTGACTAATAATTTTATCTAATGATAATAGTAGTTGTTGGACTCTTTCATCAGAAAGCCAATCAACGCTTTCACACTCACCTTTTAAAACCTTTTCTACAACATCCTCCCAACTCTTGTTAGTAGTGTCGAGTTCGCAGTAGTTGTCAAAGTATTCTTTAGCCTCCTCACTCACACTTCCGAGTATCTCGGCCATAACGTTTTCAGCCACCTTCAGTTCGCTCCAACCCCTCCTCTTTAACTCCTCATAAAGGATTAGGGGGTTCCTCCTCAGTACGATTACCTTGTCAGCCTTCGGTATTAGACCGGGATAGATGGTCTCAACTATTACGTCTTTGTGCGTTTTAAAAAAATCCCCCAAGAGTTTCTCAGCCTTTTCCTCATCTATTATATAAGTTTGTCTTTCCTCATCGTACTCGGTGTAAGCCCTATTCTGAATTAGAAAAGAGGAGAGGTGAAAAATAATATAACCTTCTCCCAACTTCTCCTTTAAAAGTTTTGAAACTACACTCTTACCAGTCCCTGGAGTACCACTGATGAGTATTATCACAAGATCAGTTATTCACCAGAAGGCTAAAACGGTTTCGATGACGTAAAGTGCAATCGAAAGCCCTATTAAAAGGATTTTAACGCTTCTGTCTCCCCCACCTTTTATTATCTCGTAAACACCGTAGGGGAACATGGCTATTCCGAGTATTAGTAACGCGAGTTCTATCACATTCATAAACTAGTACTTCTCTCACTCAGCTTATAAGCCACTAGGGCAAGTAATAACCCGCTTATTGTACCGCCTATGTGGGCAAGAATGTTTATATTAAGGAAGGGGAGTAGGAGGCTGTCACTAAGTATTAACGCTGCAATCAATATGATTAACCCTCCAGATTGCCTCTCCCTTAAGTAATCTAAAAGTGAATAGTATGCTAAAAGGCCAAAAATACCGCCGGATGCACCAGCGGAAGGTAAGCCGTTAGGGTAGACTATTAAGTATAAAACGTTACCGAATACGCCGGTTAAGATGAAGATGAAGATCTCTTTCATCCCTTCTCTCCCCCTATAAAGGTAATAAATAAAGTATAGGGCTATTGAGTTGAAAGCGTAATCGATGAGGCTGGGAGTAACTACGATTGAGGTTAGTAATTGCCAGTAAAAGTGATAATAAATTATTAACGGATTGTATTGGATTAAGTAATATAAGAGGTAAGGGTTGTAAAGGTAAAGGAGTTGCCCCGTTACATAACCCGCTGTAACCATTAAAAAAATCACTAGGGTAGGATTTAACCTCAAGACTATCACACATAAACGAAGAAAGTTAGGAAGAACGCAAACGCTACTGCTACTAACCAAACCATCCTATTCCATCTAAGTACTTTAAAACCGTCTAATGGTGGTACTGGGATTAAGTTAAAGAAGGCCACCCAGCTATTAAAGGAGAAGAGTTCAAGTAAGAATATTTGCGCCAACGGGGGTAAAGGTACGCTATTTACAACTATGATGGAAATTAACGCTATTGCAAGGTTTGTTACCGGGCCCGCTAACGCTGTCTTTCCCTCTAAATCTTGTGATAACAACCCAAACCTACACATAATTGCGGTATAACCGGAAGCAAATACTACAAAGCCTATCCCGGTAATACTACTTATTAAGTTTATTAAAAGCGTGGCCAAAAAACCTTTAAAACTCAATACAAAACGTGATGCACAACCGTAATTCCTAGCCGACTGTCTATGGGCTATTTCATGGGGCACTATGGCTATCGTGGCTGTAGCTATTGGTATTAACACGAAAAGGATCGGGTTTGATGAAATATACGAGGGGCGTATATATACGATTGCTAGAGAGAGAATAGCTAATATAAAAGAAACGGCCTCGTTTATGTTTCTAAATCTCCACTCAAGTTCGTCGAGGAAACTCAAGATTATCTTTTGTCATTCTCAGTTTGTAATTTAAAATTTTTTGTTAACGGTACTAACATAATTCTCGATTTTAAGAAAAGGCGGAAAGCGATTTTCCTATTTGCGTTATACCGCGTGATATAACGAATTTCGCAACGTGACCTTCAGCTTACCCTCATTTATCTAGCCTGAGTTATCACAAATTGTGAGTAAAAATTCAGATCCAAATGCCGAGTATTGCGGAAGAATTTAACACTAAAGAAGGCGACACGCTCATAACGAAAGTTAAGGACAATAAGATATCTTGGAAATAAACAATACAATATTACTAAGGAGCGAGAAAATATGAAAGTGTTAATTGGATTAGCTTTCCCGGGTAGTGAAGACAGTCTGACAAAGCGTGAGATTTACCTTACAATTTCATTATTCGAAATAGTGAAAGGACGTGAACGCGGGATTGAAAAGCTTGTTTACTTGCAAACCCTGGTACCGCGAAGTTATAGCCCTTCTCCTTATTTACTCGTGAAAATCATAAATAGCTCACATTAAAGAAGATCGAAGACATGACGATTTAATGTCCTTATATTCTATTATCGGCGTTAGCTAACGGTACGGTTCTATGCAAGAAGTTAAAGGAGATTGAGGAGAAGGGAATACCTCATGAGGGAAGGGAGTTACTCACTCCTTATTATAACGTTTGAGGAATAGTTGATGTTCGGAGATTCTAAAACCCATACAAACCCCCTTCTTTTATCGTCTATCGAAACTAGTTTTTTATCAATTACACCCTCAAAGTTCACTTTAGACAACTTCCTAAACGCGTTAAAAGTTTCAAATACCACGAACTTGTAAGGGTAAGGCATATTAATGTCAACACAACTTGTTGAAAGCATATTTCTAACGCTTTGTTCAGCCACAACGTTAAAGAATTCCGGCTTGGTAAAGCTCACTTGTGAAAGCCCGTTGTAGTTTACTAAGATTACGAAATCGTGCCTATCTTCATTTATCCATAGCTCAAATACAGTCCCTTTACCGCACTCTTCAACTCCTTTAGAATGGAGGTAAGTAGTATAATACGCTCCCCCGTCCTTTACGTATTCGATCAGGGCGTTTGAAAAAGACTTAGGTTTTACCCCCACTTTTTCTACCTCTTCTACTACGTGCTTACTTAATCCTACTATTTCACTCTCCTCGGTCAGAAACTTGACGTCACCTTGAAGTTTGTTAATAAAAGCTTCAAATCTCACAAAAAATTAATGTATTCCTATTTCCTTATATACTTTGCATATATTTCTGCTTCTATATTCATATTTTTCATCAGGATCTGTTCTATTAGTTTAAAATCTTCATCCTTAGGTTGGGAGTTTTTGATTATATTTTCGACCTCCTCAAGCATTTTTACGGCAATTTCCAAGGACATAAGAAAGTATTATAAGTCAGAGTACTTAAATAATTTGCAACATAGAGTTAGTATTACTCTCTATGTTTTAATTTTCGGTCATGTCCCGGTATTTCTTTGCAATATCTAGAACTTTTTTCACAACTTCGACCGGGTCTTTACCGAAAACGTAAGTATTGGGCTCAACACTCTTACCGCCCAAATGAACTACACAATCCAAGTCCGGGTTGTAAACAGCAATAACGTCATTTACAATATCTTCATCGGAAGCGTAATCGTGAGGGCCCGCATAAGCCACTTTGAAGTTCAAGTCTTGGATAGCGCGCTTAACCCTCTCATCAAACTTAATATTCATTACAGACCTAACCTCATTGTTCCTCTTCATGACGTTTAAGAGTATCTTCGATAAGTGCTTACTAGCCCCCCACATGGGTTTTGACGCCGGGGAAGGAATACCCATGACTTTAGTTATCCTACCGGCTACGGCTATTACGTCCTTTTCGCCCTTAGCGTTCTGTTTAGCGAAAGCAATATTGCTTAACACTTCGGGAATTAAGGGGGTTACTAAAGGGTTTTGAAGCATTGAGAGGGCTAACTCAAGCCTCTCCTCCTCCCCGCTGTGATATAAAAATTTACAAATGTCACAATCAATTGGTATACTTTTGTCCTTCTCCCTATGGTACTTACAGAACTTAAACTCACTTAACAGCCTGAGTGAGAAGTCAGTGATATAATACATCGAACTTTTAATGTCAGTAATGTCGGCTAAGTCCTCTAATAAACTATTAATCTCCTCCTCACTTAACCCCATTTCTTTAAGCCTATTTACCCCTTTCTCCTCACTCTCGTCTAAGTACTGCTTTACTGCGGGCTGAGTAACACCTAAAATACTCGCTATTTTACTCTGGCTCATCCCCCTCTCCCTTAACTTTTTAGCCAACAACATCCTAATTATTGGAATGAACTCCTCCGTGATGAGTGTTAGTGGTGTTTTCACCACAGTTGAAAATAAGTGGAACGGCAAATATAAGGCTGTTGACGGAAGCTTACATGTAGTAAACACAAGAGAGGGCTCCTTTGCTTACATAGCAATAGGGATAGTAAGAGGGAAAATTGATGGGGATAAGTTCACCGTAGATGAAATAGATCACAAGGAAGAATACTGTGAGAATTGCGACGCTGAGGAGAGGATGAGAGAGTTAGAGTATAATGAAGTGCTTGACGATGAGGTAGATATTGTCTTCCTCGATAGAAAACCCTCCTTTGACAACTTCAATCAAGGTAGGTTTATAAGCATAGTCAAAGACCCCTCGACGACAATAGAGTATAGCGGAAAAACTCCGTGGTTAATCCCGGCATACGAGAAGAACGGAATAAGGGGGGCTTATTTTAAGCTCTTTGACTTCTCTTGGGTATTTCTAGTGGAGACGAACCTCAAACTGGACTGGGGGACAGTCCTTTCAATTTTATACACGCTCGGAAGGGAACCCATTGCTGAAGCCTTAGGCTATAATTACCCCCTCTTCTTAGCCGATAAAGTTGCTAAATATTACCGCGATAGGGAGGCTAAGGTATTAAACTTACTGGTACAAGATAGTTACAGAGGGTTTAGGAGTTTAGTGGAAAGACATAGAAAAGGTGGAATTTAATGCTCTTCCTTGAGACTGAAGGTAGATTAAGGGAGATAAGGACTTTCACGAGACCCACAGCAGACGGTAGGGGGACAATAACTTTTAAGGTGTTCGTAATAGAAATGCCTTTCACGAGAAACATACAGTTAGAACCCGGTAAATTGGCGGTAGTGGAAACGATAAAAGACAACCATTACCTATTACTCGAGGTTTCCGATTACATACCTCAACACTACGGTATGATAAACTTAGACGGGAACATCCCCCCGGAGCTAAGGGAGGAAATAATGAAGAGAATAGACTGGGAGAGTAAAGAAGCGTGGATCGAGATCTTCGCCTCACCCGTGGGCTACGTAATGAGCCAAAACGACGGGAAGATAGAGTTCAAGAGGGGTTACATCCCCCCACTCCCCGGTTCTAAGGTCAAATTCTTAACGGCTGAAGCCTTTGAGAAGTTCATCTTCTATGAGGACGGTACACCTTTAGGAAAAGTAGTTAATGAGGACGCATTATTAAAGGTAAACTTGAGGAAGGCAATAAATTACCACATGGGGATATTCGCTTATACCGGCTCCGGAAAATCCAACTTGACTTCATTAATCATTCGAAGGGTACTCAAGAACTTACGTGATGTAAAAGTCGTTATAGTTGACGTTTCTATGGAATACGCGGTATTACTACTAGACCAACTTTTAGAGAACGAGTCGAGACTGGTTAGCCTGGAGAGGTTACCCTTAAATGAAATCGACGCCGGGAAAAAGCTGATTAGGACTCACGTTATACCAGAGGAACTCCAAGACTTCAGAGACTTAATAAGGAAGGGCTTCGAGAAGCTATACGTTGATAAGAAGTTAAGGAGGCTATATGTACCCCCTCAAGGGATTACATACCTAACTTACGGTTTACTAATAGACATGGTTAGGAGCCAAATTGAGGATAAATATGTCGCAACGTCACAAAAACCCTTCTTCATGACTTTATTACAAGAACTTGATAAGCTGATGAGGGAGAAGAAATTAGGTAAAGACGACATAGTTGACGAGACGATTTACGACGTATTAAACGAGGTTGAGACGAAGGCTAGGGAGGCTGGGGTCAGGGAGAACTCCGTGATCTTCACCTTCATGTCCTCTCTGAAATCCTATTTAGAGCTTAAGCCCGCTGAGAGCGAGGAGTATGACGTAGAGGCTTTGGCAATTGAAGTACTAGACCAAGACCCCTCCTCGCCGAGACTTTTCATAATAGAAGCACCTAACATGGACGATGCGAGATTAATAGTCTCAATGCTTATAGAACAAGTCTTCATGAGGAGGAAGAGGTCTTATTCCACTAACCCAGCAGTGCTATTCGTACTGGACGAGGCACAAGAGTTCATACCGTTTGAGACGAGGCAAAAGGACTATAGTGAGCAGTCATCAAACGCTGTTGAAAAATTGTTAAGGCACGGTAGAAAATACCACTTACATGGGTTAATAAGCACGCAGAGATTAGCTTACCTCAACACTAACGTCTTACAACAAATCCACACTTACTTCGTGAGCACCTTACCGAGGCCATATGATAGGCAATTAATCGCTGAAACCTTCGGGATTTCAGACTCTTTGGTAGATAAGACATTGGACTTTGACGTTGGGCAGTGGTTATTAGTGAGTTTTAAGGCCGCATTAAAAGAGGACATACCGGTGATGTTCAAGGCTGATAACAATATTACCGAGTTAAGAGAAAATTTACAGAGATTAGTTTGAGCGAAAAGGAGGAGATTATAAGATATATATCGACATTCATAAATAGTAAGGAGCTAATTGAGGCGTTTAAGAGGGTAGATAGGCGTGACTTCTTGCCGAAAGAGGTTAGGCATTTAGCCTATTCGCTAAAACACGTTGACGACGCTCTGCCGATAACTAAACGTTATAATACTTCAGCTCTAAGCTTGGGGCTTAAAATGCTAGATCTCCTCGAGCTTAAACCCAACGATAAGGTTCTTGAGATAGGTACTGGGAGCGGGTATTACACAGCTTTAATAGCTGAAATAGTAGGTGATGAAAACGTTTATTCCTTAGAAAATGATGAAGAGGTTTTCAACCTAGCACTGAGAAACTTGAAGAGCAGAAGAGTCCACTTAATCTTCGGTGACGGAAGTATAGGTTATCCGGAAGGCGCACCTTACGATAAAGCGATAATATGGGCCGCTTGCCCTACCTTCCCCTTTGCTATATATCAGCAGTTGAAGGATGGCGGAATATTAGTCGCCCCTATAACTGATAAGCAAGATAGGCAAGGGCTGTATAAGATCGTGAAGGGGAAATCGCCTTTTGCCGTAAGGCTTTTCGACGTTATATTCTCAAAGCTCACGGGGCTTTGTGGTTTTTGGTATTCCTAAGCGGGGGAAGTATGAGGACTAGGGTCGTGAAAGTCCAACAAGGTTTTCAAAAAGTGTCACGTAACGTTTTTACGTGACTAATCGTTATTTTTGATTGCTTCTAATCCTTCCTAAGCTTGTGCCATGTGCTATCAGATCCTTCTCCTTTACCAGCTTTTCTAGATTTTAAATTAAAAGCGTTTTCCCCTCACAATAGTTGGACTAATGATAATTAGGAAGCTTTCGTAGTAGTCTTACAATGTCTAGTGTGGATTGATAACTACATCACCATCTCCTTTTTCGAGACTTATCTTCATTGATTAGGGGATGAGTCTTTCTTTTTAAAATATAGCGGACCCGCCGGGATTTGAACCCGGGACCACCGGCTGTCTACCGGCCGTTAGGAGGCCGGCGCTCTGTCCTGGCTGAGCTACGGGTCCAGGCTGATTATAAATTAAAAACATAACTTAAAGGTTTTTCTTTCCGCCTAATACGCCATCAAATTGACGAATCCACTCAATTCCCTAAATACAATTTAGAACTTTCCGCCTAATACGCCATAAGAGCGGAGTTCATAACCAGACAATCAGCACTCTAACGCTTTTATTCCAAAAAACCTACTTTCTTACTAATGGTAACACTAGAGGAGTTAAGGCAAGCCTTCAAACCAAAGTTAAAACCCATAATTTGGGAAAACAACAAGTTAACAATCCTAGACCAATCAGCACTACCCTTTGAAAAAGTATTCGTACAACTGAAGACACCGGAAGACGTTGCAAACGCAATTAAGACCATGAAAGTTAGGGGTGCACCGGCAATAGGCATAACAGCAGCTTACGGTATGGTCTTAGCAGTAATTGAGGCAAACGAAATAAATGAGGCAATTAAATTGTTACAGAACGCTAAAAGCGTAATGGATAAGGCGAGGCCTACAGCAGTAAACCTATCTTGGGCTACTTCAAGGATGTTAAATAAGGCTAAACAACTCATAGAGAGCGGTGAAGCTAAAAATGTCAAAGAACTGGTTGAAGCCTTAAAGGAGGAGGCTGATAAAGTCTTTGAGGAGGAATTAGAGGCTGAACTAAAGATGGGTATGTACGGGTTGGAGAAAATCAATGAGGGTGACACAATACTTACACAATGTAATGCGGGCGGGTTGGCAACTGGCACCGGTTTGGGCACAGCACTGGCTCCGGTAAAACTAGCACATATGTTGGGCATGAAAGTCTCAGTAATAGCACCCGAAACTAGGCCTTGGTTACAAGGTAGTAGGTTAACGGTTTATGAGCTCTTAGAGGAGGGAATACCGGTAACTCTGATAACCGACACGGCCGTAGGTTTAGTGATGTACAAGAAAATGGTTAACAGCGTAATGGTAGGTGCGGATAGGGTGTTAGCTGACGGGCATGTGTTTAATAAAATCGGGACATTTAAGGAAGCAGTTATAGCACACGAGATGGGAATTCCGTTTTATGTCTTAGCCCCGACTTCAAGCTTCGATTTAGTGAGCAAAGTTGAGGACGTGAAGATTGAGGAAAGGGACCCCGACGAGGTTAGGACTGTTAGGGGTGTACCTATCGCACCACCTAACGTAAAAGTATATAACCCCGTCTTTGACGTCACCCCGCCCAAGTACATTACTGGGATAATCACAGAAAAAGGGATTATTTACCCACCCTTTGAGAAGAACGTTAGAAAGATCGTAGAAAGGTAAGGCAGTCCTTTGAGGACTGCCATGTTTAACCCGATGCTTAACGACTGGGTATAGTGAATTACCGTTTGTCCCTACGCTTTCATTTCAATCATTTTATCTTCATTTATGATCGAGTGTAGGGGCTTAGCCCATGGGTCATGGGACTCCAACGGCACGGGGCTCACATCTCCGTAATCCCCCTCACCCTTTTGCCCACATCGATGTGAGAGATCATCATTTATCAACAAAAATTCGTTATAAACGGACAAAAAATTTCTATCAACGTGAAAAAGGATTCAGCCCCATGAAAAGGGAACTTTTATCGTGCTATAATCACTTAGGATGGCAAATGTTCTTACTACAGTCCCATTATGCTGTGCCTAATCCTTTTTCATGTTAACAGATTATATTCAGTTGTGTCAGGGTTCATTGGTAAACGACCTTACGCTCACGTGGGCTTGTGCCCAAAGATTTGCGCTTCACGCCGTTGGACTCCGTAACCCATACACATAATAAGATTAACGTGTGGTTGAGGGCTAAGCCCCCTACGCCTAATCATGAAAGTCTGAAGACAAACGGGATTGTTCCTAACACAACTGGAATTACCCCATCAAATGGGAATTCCGTTCTTGATAGTTAACCTTTACGCTTACTTAACCCTCACTTTTCACGTTTGGACACACATTTAATCTACTCTCTATTTCAAGGCATATCAATTGTTTAAATAACTTTTTCATATTATTTTGAACTACATTTGAAAAGAAGCGATGATAAATATAATATGTGAGGCTTTGGTCAATTCACCCCTCCTACCTGGACACTAAGGGTTTACTTGGCGTCTGGAGGGAAGGGTTATTAGCACAAAAAGTGCTAATGGGCTTAACCAGGGGGTATAGAAACCACCCACAACTTATAAGGTTTAAGGCTACAAAAGACCCAGTAACTTACTTGGGTAATTATTTGTACTTCATATATCTGGAGGGTGAAAGAAGGGGATATAATTTTAAGCTAGAGAAGATCGTTAGATATGATCTTTCACTGCCTAAACTACCTGTGAAGAGGGGGCAACTCGAATATGAATTTCAACACTTATTAAAGAAGTTGAGGTGGAGAGATCCAGATAGGTATGAGTTACTAAAGAACGAGAAAAATATACAACCCCACCCGATATTTTTCGTCATAGAGGGCGGAATAGAGAGCTGGGAAGTAATTGTTAAATGAGCTAATACTATAAACCTCACTAGCCACTATATTCTGTTTTCCCGTTTTTCTCTATTTTAAGCCTGTATATTATGTATGAGATACCCCATGTTATTCCGAAAGTACTGATTATTAAAACTCCAATATTCCCCCACCACACATCACCGTTAATTTCCGCTATCAAATCCCAGAAATAGCCGGTCAAACCAAACTCGGACTGTATTAATCCTAAAAGTTCTAGTCCACCAACTAAATAAGCGACAAATACTGAAATTATCGTCATAGTCAAGTTATACCAAATGCTTTCTTATCATCTTCAGAAAGTACATGATATATGGTTAACTTATCCAAATATTTAAGCTTTTGGATAGCTTATCCATATATTACTTAAATCTGGCCTTTAAGTGCTCAAACTCGCTCTTCATAATCGCCTCCCTTATTATGGCCTTTACTTCAAGAACAATGTTCTCGTCATAAGGGATATTAGCAGAAAAGTTGCAAGTAGATTTTATTGCTTTATCCCTCATTTCACCTAATTCTCTACTAATCTCTTTAAGACGCTGACTCAACTCCTCCCCTACCGATTCCAACAAATAATAGGAATTCCTTACCTTCTTCCTAAACCCATGAAATTCCTCCTTCCTTATCCCTTCATAGATTGAGTATACCCTCTCGTAAACCGCTAATCTACTACCGTAAAGTTTTGGTAAATAACAGTTGGATAAAAGCCTTATTTTGTCTAAGACGTATCTGACCTCTTTTTCACGGTCTATTGGATAACAACCTATAACGTCGAAATCCCTTATAATTCCTAATTTCTTTAGGACTCTTTTAGCTAAATAAAGACATTCACGATCATAATAAAGCTTAGATAGTGAGGAGGAAACCACGTAATATTTCCTTAAGTTAACCCTCATGTCGTGAATCTCTTCTTCAGACCTTCCAGCGTTCGCTATTGCCTCCTTTAAATTCTTGTTAGCGTAATCTTCCGGCCTCATTTAATAACACCGTTTACGTAGCTGATTATATCTTTATGAACTTCTTCAAAGCTTTTATTAGTCTTAATCACCCTTAATCCATACCCTTCAGCAATTCTTAACAAATGCTTCTGAAAGCTTTTAACATGAAGAGCGAAAGATGTGTACAAGTCCCTATTGATACATAAGTCCACTGAAGAGGCTAATGGGTCTATTTTACCATTTTTTGAAATAACCCTCCTCACTATAGTCCTGGTAGGGGCTATTAGAGCAATAGCTAAATCGGGCTTTATAGCAAAAGACAAGACCTTCGTAACCCACTCCTCCTCTAAACCCCTAGATAAGGCCCACGCCATCAGAGTGTAAATATACCCATCAGCTAGGACTATAAATCCGGAATTCAAAGCTTCCTTCACTTTGTATTCTATCTGGTCTGCCAGATCAGTTGCATAAGCTAAGAAAAGCGTTATCCTTTGAAACACTATATCCCTTTTAACTTGGCTAATCACATTTCCTAACAGCTCACTTGACTGCAAGCCAATAGTCGTAACACCATAACCTTCCTCTTCTAAGTATTTCTTTAAAGCTTGTAAGTGAGTGCTCCTACCGGAACCCTCAACACCTTCTATTGAAATTATAACACCCTTGTCCACCTTCTCACCCCTTTTTCCATAGAATTTCCCCAACCTTCTCTCTAATTGTCATCTGGATTTCCTTAGGAGGCTTCTTACCATCTATCACGACAAACCTCTCGTCATCGGAAATCTTATCATAAACACTTAAAACCATACTCTGATACTTCAAAAATCCATCTTCCGGTTTTAAATCCGGGAAAATGTCTGATCCCGCTTCATTGGGCTTTATCTTATGCCTATTTTCCTTTAACCTCCTCAGAGCCTCTTGAGCTTCAACCCTAATGTAAAAAGTTATATCTGGCTTTATTGCAAATGAGTATAAGTCTTTAACCCATTCTAGGCTTAAACCCCTCACGGTGTCCCTAGCATATGCCGTATAAATATACCTATCACATATCACCACATACCCAGCCTTATACATAGGGAGAATATACTTCTCGTACCTATCCGCAAAATCGGTAGCGTGAATCAAGCTATAAGTTAGTGGAGTTAGTAAGTTCTTCTTTTTTGCCTCCTTGATAGTCTCATGAAGCCATTCAGAGGAATTCCACTCTGTTAGATAAACTGGAACTCCTTTAGCTTCCAACCAGTCCTTTAACAAACGCGCTTGACTTGACTTACCAGAACCGTCTATTCCTTCAAAGGCTATCAAATGACCCTTCATTTCCTAACCCCTAATTCATAACTTTCAGAAATATCCTTAATTATTCTAGATTTTGAAATAAAAATATCCTTATCTATCATCTTCTTCACCTTATTATAATACTTCTTTTTATACTTCTTTGCGGAAGCACATAAGGTTGAAATTAAATTAATCTCATCAGCTGTAAAGCCGGGTAACGTTAAACCTCTTAGAATTTTATAACATGAGGAGTAAGGATCTAAGAACCCGGCCCCCTTGATTACTTGAATTAAATACGAGGAAACACTCACGTAAAAGTCCTTGGTCTCCGAAAGCACCTCTTCAAACATTTTTATGGGTGGATCAACATTGAAAAAGTAAGCAAACCCCTCCAACCAGAACTTCCTCAATTTGTCTAACTCCTCTATTTCCTTATCCATAACACCACCTTCCCTTAAACCGAAAGATGAAACAATAATTTCGTCCTTACCCAAAATCTCCATTAACTCCCTTATGACTATCACGGCAGAATGAATTGTCAGAGCCCTATCCTTACTTATCCCAGGTAATTCAGCCCTCTTCTCGTAGCTCATAGAAGGCAAAAGTTTCGCGTATTTATCTATCCTACTAAAAGGAACTTTGTAACCATGTATTTGGTTTAGACTAGCTCCCTCCAATTTTAAGTCCATCTTAGCTATGGCCCTTAAATTCCCCCCACTACCAACTAAAACTCCTTTCTCAGCGGGTAAAGAGGATAAAAGAATCCTAGACTCTTTCCTTATCTCTTCCGGAGGCTTGTCATAGAGCCTTAAACCTCCTAAAGGGAATTGGTAAACTTCCTTAATTCTTCTGTCACGGAAGTAAACTACTTCTAAAGACCCTCCTCCTAAATCAAACATTATTCCATCAGTTACCGGTAAAGAGTTTATTACCGCTAAAGCCGAAATCCTCCCTTCCTCCTCACCAGAAAGTACTTCTATTTCCCTACCTATAACACTTGAAAGTTTTTTAGCTACTTCACCGCCGTTACTTGAAAACCTAAACGCACTGGTCCCAAAAACACGGTAGTCGTTTATCCCCTTTTCGTCCAAGAACTTCTTAAATTTCGAAAGGGTTAAAGTTGCCCTCTTAACGTTTTCCTCTGGAATTCCCTTGCCTTCAGATACTCCTAACCCGAGCCTTACGTAATCTTTTAAAGAGGCTGTAAGCCTAAAACTACGATTTGGAAAAATTGTGTAAACTGAGAGCCTGAAGGAGTTAAAGCCCGCATCAATTATTGCCTTATAATTCATATCCTCTTCAACAATTTTTGTGTTAGCAATAATGTAAGTTTTCCTTTGCCTTCTGCAGTATTAAGTTCTAAAACAGCAACGCCACCTTTTTTCATCTCCACTTCACCACCAGTAACATATTTTATAAAGGAGGATAAATGCGGTTCATGCCCTACAAGCATGACTGTTAGGGTAGAGTTTTGTGAGTCTAACTCCTTAAGCTTGTTAACAAGTGCTGAAGGTTCTTGGTCTGGTTCTAATTCCTTTATGGTTTCTATTTTTAAATCCTCATCTAACTCCTCTAAGACTACCTCAGCTGATTGGTAAGCCCTAGTGTATGGGCTCGAGAAGACTTTATCAATTTTATAATTCATGGAATCAATGAACTTAGCAACTCTCCTCATCTGTTTTATTCCCTTCTTCACTAATTTCCTATCCTTATCTTCAACTCCTTCAATCTTGGGTTCTGCATCACCATGTCTTACGATTATAAGTTCTAACATTGAAAGAATATTAGCTAAGGGGATAATAAGCATTTAGACAATAGCATATATAGATCACTATAAAATACATAGGTAGAGATTAAAAAAGTAATAAAAAGAAAAAGAACGTTTATAAGAAAAAAGACTCATATCTCTCCTTTCGCTGACATGCCCATCGTTTTAACTGATAAACTACCTCCAACAACTTAAAGAGTTACATTCTTAGTAACCAAGTGCCAGAATTAAATCTCAGTCCTTGAATTAAGAACTGCTTGTACAAACATTGTTGTTATACACCCACTTAATATCCTAGAATAACGCTAAACTTAATCGGCCTTCAGAGTACTAAAGTTTAACCTTCTTAAAAGAATCGGTTTTTCAACTATAACGACAAAATCGAGCTATTGCTTGACAAGAACTGTTACCATCTCCCCATTTAAACTGTTAATATCACCCTCCTTAGAAACTAGATCTCCATTTCTAAAACTCAGCGTAACTTTATTAGAACCGTCACTAATTATTACAACAGTTGGCTTATCAACGCTCATTATCATAGCGTCTTCTAAAACTTTATCCAGTTCTGTTTTTGCAACCTTCTTTGCCATTAGTGTTTTTAACATGTAAACTGGGACTTCACCGCTCGAACTACTCCTTACTTCGACAACCTTCTCACCCATTCCCTCCATATCCTTCTTAAATATCTCAACACCCTTTTTGTAAAATGAATCCGCTTGTCTCTTTGCTAAGGACTGGAAGGGCCCGTCATAAGTAAAAGTTAGGATTACTTTAGTAAAGTCTTTTTGAGGAATTATTAGGAAACGTAAATCAGATTTTATTTTTATAAGTCCTTCAGTTTTAGTAACAACATAACTTACTTCGTTCATCGTGATTATCCTACTCACGTGAAGTTTTACGTCAAAGAGCCAACTAACGTGTAACTCCCAGCCATTCTCTAATTCTTTTAATTCCTTGAAGTGTGGAACGTATTTAAGAAGGTTATGAGGGTCTGACAAGTACTCCTTCACAGCGTCCGCACTTGCGTTAACCCTAAACTCATAAGTTAGTTGCATTCTATTTATTTATAAGAAAAGTAGCTTAAAAAATCATTATAGAAAAATTAGTGACCAAAGAGTTAAACTGCGTTAATATGATAGAATACCCCTCGAGATTATTAACTTCATTATATTCATAGCTCCTTCAGCACCCACTAAATAACTCATTATCCCCCTAAAACTTGCCTCTACTAAGGCATCTTTAGAATAGCCATAGGCACCCATCCACATCATTACACTTTTAATGATCTCAAACGCTGTCTGAGGGGCTGTAAGTTTGGCCATAGCCACATAAATATGAGCGTCTTTAAGACCTTTGTCTAATGCCCATGCTGCCTTATATGTCAAAAGCCTTGCCATTTCAAGCTTAGTATACAGCTCAGCCGCCTCGAAAGCTATGGACTGAAAATCTTTTAATTTTTGCCCAAAAACCTCTCTATTCCTAATATATTCAAGCCCTTGTTCTAATATTGCTTTACCAGCGCCGAGACAAATACCGGCAACTAACACTCTGGCGTGATTAAAACCGTCCATAGCGTGGTAAAACCCCTTATTCTCTTCTCCTACTAAGTTTTTTAGCGGTACTTCAACCTCATTATAGTCCACTAAAGACGTGGATATCCCCATCCTTCCCATGTTTTCTAATTTCCTAACGTTAACACCAGGTGAGTTGGCAGGGACATAAATAATAGAAATGCCCTTATGTCTTTCCTCGGGTCTTGTCTTGGCTAAAACTAAGTGTCCCCCTCCCCATTCCTTGGCTTCCACAGCACCACTTATATAAGCCTTCTGACCCTTTATCACATAACTAGACTCCCTTTTTATCGCAATAGTCCTTATTGATGCTACGTCACTCCCACCGGTAGGTTCGGTAGAAGCTACTCCAAGAAAGTTCTCCCCTTTAATCACTTTAGGTAAGACTTCTAATCTTAAATCGTTATTACCGTATTTATCAAGAACGTATCCCCACCCTTGTTCCAAAACGAAAATAACCCCGGTTGCTAATGAGAAGTCGGCCCAACCCAGTTCTTCAGCTATTAAAACTGCTGTGGAAAAAGGCAAAGAGAGACCTCCTACATCTTTGGAGAACACAGTGCCCCATATACCCATTTTTCCGGCCTCAAGCATGAAATCCCTCGGCACACCTTTTTCGTCTATTTGTCTCACCAGAGGTCTTAACTTCTTCTCTAAAAATTCGTGAATTTCCTCTTTTATCGCCTTCTCTTCCTCAGATAATTCGAAGTCCATAATATAATTTTGAAATCAAAAGTTTTATTATTTGCCTATAAAAATTAACTTCTTTAAATATTTCGCTTGAAAACTAGGGAATTAAGAGCAAAACCCTCTAGGAATTTCAACAAGTGGAGTTGATAGTAGAAAGCTATAATTTCCCGACATATGTCACTATCTAAGAGCTTACAGTTAGAACGCCTAATGTCACCTCTTTAATCACGCCACTGTTACAAAGGCCAAACTACATTAATAATGCACTAACCTTATAATTTAATCTCTTAATTATTTCTATGGATGAAAATAGAACAAATTAACAAAATCTTAGCAATAAGCGGACTTTTGCCAATAGTCCTACTTTATGTTACTAATTCCTTTACTCCATTTTATCTAATTTTTGCCTTTGGGATAATCTTTCTTACACTTTTTAGCAGATATGATTACGCAGGATTAGGAATTATAATTGGGGGAATAGCATCAATAATTTATGCCAATTATCCTATGATTAAAGTTGACTTACTTATCCCCCCGATAATAGCACTCATATTCTCTTTGGCTAAATCAAAGTTCTGGCCTTCTCCCATTTTAGGAATAGTTTTCTCACTTTTCACATCACTTTATTTCGGACTGCCAGAGGAGTATTTAGCAACGATTCTAATAGGTTTAGTACTTTCACTATTTACTAAACCTAAAGATCCTAGCATCATATTCACAGTAGCTATACCTTATTTCACGTTTCAAACAATCTACTTAATCATTTACTCGTTTAGTACCAGTACCACGATTAACGTATTAAATACTTTCTTTAGCTTATCTAAGTTTGCGTTTTTATCGTATGCTACAGTCATCATAGCATTTATATTATACTTAAAGGAGAGGGATTACATAATAGAAGGCTATCTAAACTTCCTTATCGGAATTATAAGTATAGGAGTAAGTGGAATAATAGCTTACTTATATTCCTCACCCTTATCGGTAATGTATTCGTTAAGTGGTTCAGCTATTCTTTCCTTTACACCCTCATTAAATGATTTAAAGACCACGTTAATTACCGCATTTAAAACTAAGGACTTAAGATTAGCTAAGAGAATAGCCGAAATTTATAAAGGAGATTTAACAGAAATCTTTTGCCAATTTGCTAACGAGAAGTTGTGTGAAGCAGTAGTACTCTTACCAGAATTCAGACCCTTCTCAATAGATTACAGTAAATGTGATTATACAAAAGTGGCAGAGTGTTTCTTAGACCTCAAAAAAGTCCCTTCAAGGGATATAGTAAGATACTTATTAATCGTCAAGGACAAAGACGTGAATTTAGCTGAAAAAGTAGGAAAACTGGCTGTCGAAGTCTCACCCTCACCTAAATTATTGGCTTTAATGGATGAGATAGAAGTCCTTAAGTTAGACTACCTAAAGTACAATTGGGATCCACAAGTGTGGTTAAACAAGACAATCCACGATTATAAGATAACTTCATACCTAGGTAAAGGAGGTTCGGCATACGTAATGATGGGTGAGAAAGATGATAAGAAATACGCTATTAAAATACCTATCCTAATGCCACCTTCGAGTTATAGTTACACTTATTACGACTTTATTAACGAGTATATGCAACTTAGGGAATTGTCGCAAAAGAGTGGTAATATAGTGAAATTCATCGACGCTCAAATAGACCCAGTGAGTTTGAAAAAGATATTATCTGGGGATGTAGGTGAATACTTGAAAAATCCACCAATACTAGTTATGGAATACTTAGAGGGTGGGAGTGCGAAAACGTTATCACAAGATGATAATGTATTCTATTCAGATGAGTGGCAAGACATAGTCAAGTTGATAGGATTACAAATCGCTAAGGCACTGAAAGAGATACATGATGCCGGCTTCGTACACCTAGATATTAAACCATCAAATATTTTGTTCTCTAAACCCCCTGGTAGAACTGGAAAGGAAGTCTTAGAAAACTTAAAGAATGGAGAAACGGTGGTGAAAATTAGCGATTTAGGAAGTGCTAGGAAGATCGGGGAAAAATTTGCACAATTTACACCAGAGTTTTGTCCAGTAGACCAAATAGAAGCATTAATAAAAGGTGAGGGGGCAAAACCCAGTATGGACATTTACTCTTTAGGTGCTACTATGTATACTCTTTTAACTAGACAGTCCTTTAACTCTAAGGAGTTAATCACATTGTTTAACGATGCGATAACTATATACGAACAGAAGGGTGACTATTCTGCGATAATTGAAAAAGCTAAGGAGGAGTATAGGAAATATTATGAGAATTTAAAGATAGAAGATGTTAAAGAGGAATTAGTTAATTTGATAAAGGATATGGTAAACCCAGATCCAGAAAAGAGGCCTAAGATTGATGAGGTTTTAGAAAGGCTGAGTAAAATGACTTAATAAGAGTTGAGGCTATTCCAAACTAAAAAAGAGAAGGGTTTGTGGTTCAACATCATTTAACTTAACATTTTTTCTAGCCTTTCAAACAACTTAAGTAAATTCTCAACCCTAAACTTAAACTCTTGCTCTCCTTGAGGTCTAGGATGATATTCACCGTGAAGTCTTTCGGCGTTAATGAACATCTTCACTAATTCAGTCTCATTAGTCTTGTATGCCAAATAATCAATTAATGAAAAATAATCCTGGTAATTATCTATGTAAAAACCTAGCCTTTCGGCTAATGCTTGCATCAAATAGGCTAACCCCCTCCAGTAAAGTTCTCCGGCATAAACTAAGTCCCCACTCTTCTCGTACCTTTTACCTAGCTCCAAATACTCATTACTCAGTTTCTTCAAGAACTCTTCCCTTTCTTTATGTTCTAAAGTGTTTATCAAAAACCTTGTTATTAAATCTTGAACTGAAACGTTTAACTTTTTGCTTAATCCCTCCAAATACTCATAAACAGTAGAAGGTAACTCAATGCTTTTGAAGCTCATTTCTTCTCTACCAATTGATTTTTAGAAGTGGAAATTATCCTTTCCAATGCGTGTTCGGTACCGCTCATAAAGTGATCCTTAATCCAATTACTTCTTAAATTGAAGGGGAATGTGAGTTTAACGTTCCACTGTGAGCATATTGTACTTTCACCTACTGTTATAGTATTCAATCCTTTTATCGGGCCGGATAAGTATATCATCTTCAAAGTCCTCTTTTCCTCATCTATTTCAATCCTTATTTTTCCCTTTGAGGGAAAAGCGAATTTTACTTCCCCTTCATAAACACCATTAGATTTTTCTACTACATTTAATTGCCTAGTTCCCTTCCAGAACTCTGGGATAAGGCTTACGTCCTTAACTAGTTCCCAGATCCGGTCTCTTCTACCGTTAAAATCTTTACAGATTGTAAACTCTATCACATGCTCATATTGTCCTATAAAGTATTTATTTATTATAGTCAGCCCGGGGCTCTCAAGTTAATCATTGTTCATTTAGGGTAGCATCATCATCCCTTTAACTTCTCTAAAGGTAAACCAGTAGTAATTAATCCATATATTAATATTATTATGGCTGATATAATACTTACTGACCCTACTAGCATTGTAGCATAATTCACCCCAAAGTAACCAGCTGAAAACGCGTAAACTATAGGTCCTAAAGCTCCTCCTAAGTGCCCAATACCATCAGCTATACCGTAACCTAAAGTCCTTATTTTAGTAGATAAATTCTCAGCAGTGTAGGAATACATAGTAGGGAACTTAAACCCTTGTAAGAACATTATTGCAAAACCTACTGGGAGAAAAGCAACGGAGGGGACAAAAGGCCATACAATCATTAGTATTGCAGTTAATAAATTAGGCATTGAGGATGAATATTTCCTCTCAATACTGTCATTAAGTAGAGACGCCACTACCACCCCGATTGGGTCGCCGTAGAGAATATAGGTAAAGGCCACCGAGTTGTTTGAAAAACCGTGAGAACTTAGGAACTCAAATATCGGAGTTGCAAAGAGCGAATAACCAGTAAAGTAGCTCATAAACCAAATTATAATGAACAATACTACGGTGTTATCCCATTTAAACCTCTCCCCTTTCTTCTCAATCCACATTTTAGATTCCGATAATCTAGTTCTATAAACCGCTGAAATTGATGCGAGTAGGAGACTGGGGATAAACAACAACCTCCAGAACTTCTCTCCTAAAATAACTGCAATAGGGCCTACAACTAGCGACATTAAGAACCCGCTCATTGTGGTAAAACCTATTGCCCTACCCCTTGAAGTGTATGGAGACATTTCCGCAACATAGGCAGGAAGGACGGCTATCTCTCCTTCAATTCCTATTCCTATAATGAACTCAGCAAGCACTAATTGTAAATAATTAATTGAAAGAAGGCCTAGAAGTGACCCTAGTGATATTAAAAGCATGGAAAGTATCAATCCCTTTTTCCTACCAAACTTCATTGCAATATAACCGTTAAATAACCCTCCAACGAAATAACCTATCATTTCAGCAGATAATATTAAGGTCGAGGAGATCTCACCTAAGTTTACTGAAGCGTAATTCTCTATATATGGAACGTTGAATATGTCCCAAAAAGTAAGTGATGTTCCTATCGAGAGTAAGGCTAACTGTTTTTTGCTTAGCATAAAAATTCAAATGTTTAAATCCTTTTAACTTTTCTTGTCTTGCTTATACAGTTTAAAAGAGGTAAGCAAGCCTATTCCCAACGCTACGGGAATTGAAAAGTAAAGTGGGGATAAGGCTATATCGATTAGATAAATCACTATCAGAACCACTATAGACCCCATCAATCCCTTCAAGACCCATGAAGGATTCCTATCCCATAATTTAGCTATAACAAAACCAGCAATAGCTCCGGCGATCAGAAGTGATATTACGTTTAAGTATAGGAGAATAGCGGGGACAAAGAGGGGAACTTGCTCCTCCGCTAATTTCGCTTCAGTTACATTACCCGTACTATTAAGTATTGACTGATAATATTCTTTTTCTAGAGAGGGTAATTGAGGATAATAAACAAAGGCATAAATTAACCCTGTCGCTATTAACGAAATTATAAGCGAATAAATTATACCCCATTTTATACCAGTAGTAACTTTCACAATTAAAACTCGACCTACTCGATAATAAACTTTGTACAAAAGGGAATGTTTACAAATTCTGAATATAATTCTTAAAGTACATCTCAACCTCCTTTCGACGTGCTAATAGGACTTAAGCATGAAAGTCCCACGAGGGACTAAGGATTTTAATGTTCCCAATCGCTATTCCTCTGAAGCTCTAACGATCTCTAATGCCTCGGCATAGAAAAATCCTAGTATAATCCAGCCTAAGAATAAATAAACTATGTATTTTTCGAATGAGGGTAATGAGTAAAAGAATACTCCGAGGCTCACTAATGTTGCTAGGACTCCCACCGCTATTTCATGTACATGTTTCTTCGCCCTTTTCGAGGCTACTCTGATCAGTGACAAGTTAGCGGAAGTATGAATGAACAAATTGTATAAACCGGCTAAAGCCCCGAGTATCGTAAAAGCGTTCAGTAAACCCATGAAATAGGTCATAGTAGTAAGTGCTGAGATGAATATTATAGCTATAAAAATTTCAGCATAAAGCGGTTTCCCCTTGACCTCTTTTTTAAATAACCTTGGGAAAACTCCGTCCTCCGCCATTGCACTAAAAGTCCTTGAATCAGCTAATATGTAAGCCATACCCCCTAAAGTGCCGTCATTTAATGCGATGAATGACAATACAAAAAGCCCTATAATCCCAAATCTAGTTAGGAGGTAGTCAACAAGGTTCCCGGTAAACCCAAGTGCACCTAAACTGTAAAAGAAAAACGTCGCTATAGCACCACCGAATAATAGCACAGCAATAGCAGCTCTACCTATATCGGTGCTCTTAGCCTCTTTACCCAGTGGTGCTATTGAACCGTAGCCCGTAGGAATGCCTAAACCAAAAACTACTGCACCCAATAACGTTGTAGTTATTGAGTTTGGAACGGGATTATAAAACTTCCACCCTGAATCATATAAGAAGATAATAGAAAGGAATAAGATAGCAAAGATTTCTACGAGTGACATAATCATTGCATACCTCGCGGAAACACTAATACCCGATATGACTAAAACAGATGCCAGCAAAGATATTATTAAGGCTAAACTCCATTGCGTTAAAAATGAAGGTAATGTTGAAAAGATTGTTGTTAAGGTAGTGTACATGACATAAGCACCGCCAGTCAATAGAGTACCCCCATAAGAAAGTGCGTAGATTAAGTAAATCCACCCTGTGTTTAAACCCAACCTTGGTGTTAGCGAATAAAGTGCGTAAACATAATACCCTCCGCCTCTCTTATACCTTAATGAGAGAAAATAGATCACCAAACCATTAAATAGGACTACAAACGTAGCCACTATCATGGCGAAGGCAGCTGCAGTCCCTACGATACTTATCATTACCGTGCCGAAGGTAAGTAAGGAGATAAAAGGGGCTTGCCCGCCAAAGGAAAGAAAGAATAAATCAAGAGTTTTCAACCTAGAACTTTGTTCGTGTTTTTTTATGCTAATGTTCTCTGAAGTTTTCTTTACCACAGATTAAATTAAGTATTACTCTATATAAGATTTACTCAGAAAGGAGTTATTCCCTAAAATAAAAAAGAAGTGAAGAGAGACACACTTATTCTAAGATAAAGATTTTTCCAAAAAGTTCAAATATCGTTATACATGGTGGTAAATAATTATCTTTGAGAGAACATTCTTACCCACGTTCAGATACTAAATTTTTAATGTCAGTTTAGAAATTCATAAACACGTAGTATAGCGAGTAACACACCAAAAATTAAATATGGGTAGGAGAGAGGGGTCGGACTTTCATTGAGGTTTCATGAATTTGTATTCAACCTCTCGTCCTCATTCCCCTTATTTCCCTCCCCATGCCGTCTACGGGAGCGGTAGTTAAACCACTCCCTTCAAGGACATGGGGAG
>OGCG01000238.1_pt1 | contig 36891 bp, 28 predicted proteins | sample 1570061 | NCBI WGS metagenome assembly OGCG01 (sample SAMN06268698, study PRJEB24515) | hot springs metagenome | isolation source: Joseph's Coat, Yellowstone National Park, Washington, USA | place: USA:Joseph's Coat, Yellowstone National Park, Washington, USA
ATACGGAAGTTCCAATGAAACCAGAAATTGCCTTAAGAGATTTAGAAGCCGTCCTGAAAATATACGACGAGTGTAATCCTTAATTAAAAGGAAATCATTTTTTAACTTTAATTTTCCCTATAAATAATGTAAGCCAGTTTTCGATCATCGATTCAAAATTTATAACCAAAAAAGATATTGGCTATTTTCCAAAAATTAATAATCTAAAAATTCATTTGGAATGTTCAGTATTAAATGGAAAGTTATTTGTCGTGTATTCTATCTTTATTGAGAAGTTGAGCATTAGAGATGTTTACATGTGTCCTTTCTGAAATTTCTTCTAGACTCTTTCCTTTGGTTTCTTTCGCTAGTAAAAAGGACCAGATAAAACCTAGGGCAGAGGCTATTAATATTATATAAAGTTTCTCGTCAAGGGATATTGCTGGGAAAAATACACCAGTAAGTACTCCCCCAAGTCTTCCTACTCCTTGCTTCCAGCCTTCTGCAGTAGCCCTTATCCTAGTGGGGAAAAGCTCTGGAGAGTAAACCATGTGTGTGCTAGCAGGGCCTATACCTTGAAACATCGCAAATAATGTGAAGGCTAATTCTAAGCCGATAGTAAAGCTCTTTGGTAGTATTATTAATGCTAGCATCATTGCTGTCATTCCACCCCAGCCTATCAGTGTAATTGGCCTTCTTCCTATCCTGTCTACTAAAAGGATTGCTATGATATCTCCTACTACAAATAATGACCAAAATACCATACTGCTAATTTCTCCTGGTAAGTGTAATCCACTTTCGAACTCTGGTCCAAATATTGAAGTCCCTAGAAATGCAATAGCAAATAAGAAATAAAATACTCCTATAAATATTGCGTCCCTAGTATGCTTAGTTAGTAGCTCCTTATAATACGTACTATGCTCTGGAGTTATTTGCACACTATCTAGCAATTTAGCAGCTTCATCGTTTAACGGTTTTCCTATGACTCTTTCTATAACCTTCTTAGCCTCTTCTTTTCTTCCCTTTATTAATAACCATCTTGGGCTTTCTGGAGTGCCTAACCTTGCTAATAAAACAATTATAGCAGGAACTGCGGCAGACATTAGCATGTACCTCCATGCAACTAACTCACCATATGAAAGTAGCCAGTAAGCTATAGGAGTTGATACTACTCCGGCAATATTAAAGAAGGTAATATTCATAATAAGGTATTTTCCTCTAGATCTTACTGGGGAAAATTCGCTTAAATATGATGTAGCTATTGGGTAATCTAATCCTATTCCTAAACCTACTAATATTCTCGCTAAGAGAAGTTCATATGCATTAGTTACTAACCCTGATAATATTGCAAATCCCACAAAAAATATCAAATCTAGGATAAAAATGGTTTTCCTGCCCAGTTTATCTACCACGTACCCTGCTATAAGTGCCCCTATTAGATTACCTATTATTACAGAAAGTCCTATTAAGCCCAAAAGGTACGCTGACGGGTGAAAAGCCTTTTGGATTCCAGCCAAGCCATACGAGATAATTATAATATTATATCCATCGACAAATATTCCTCCACCAGTTAGTAGTAACATTCTATAATGGAAACCTCTAGATTTCATGAAATTCATTTCTGAAAAGACTTTTTCCTTGATGTCTTCCCAATTCATAATTATCTGATACTTTATGGTATACAAGGAAGTATATCAATTTTTTGTATTTTATTTTACTATAGATTTATAAATATTAGAATATTAATCAGTATAATAGGAAGATAATATAAACATTAAAAGTAGAATTAAAAGATTTATATTTCTGTATAAATTTACTACGAACGGCACCAACTACGAATTTAATGTATACTATTAGGTATTCAATAAAAATATATAAGTAAGTTCTCATAATTATACATATGCCCAAAGGTTTAATTCACTCCAAAGATGACGACGTATGCGTTGTGACTAACGATGTAAAGAAAGGAGATGAAGTAATATGTGCATACCTTGAGAATCCATCATCCTACGTAATCATAAAGAGCGAGGACGACATTCCTTTAGGCCATAAGATTGCATTAAGGGATATAAAGAAAGGAGAGAAGGTACTAAAATACTCTAGACCAATCGGAGTAGCTATTAGTGATATAAGGAAAGGAGAACACGTTCATACTCATAACTTAAAATCCTTGAGGTGGGGCAAATGGCAGTCACAATAAAAGGATACATTAGGGAAAATGGGGCAGTAGGCATAAGAAATCACGTGCTGATTTTACCTTTAGATGATCTATCTAACACTGCAGCGGTAGGCGTTTCCAAGTTAATAAGGGGTACTACGGTAATACCTCATCCATATGGCAGATTGCAGTTTGGTAGGGATTTAGATTTATTCTTTCATATCTTGGCAGGTACTGGAGCAAACCCAAACGTTGCTGGAGTAATAATTATTGGAATCGAGGAGAATTGGGCAAATAAAGTAGCTGATGAAATTGCCAAGACTGGAAAGCCAGTAGAAGTTTTCCCAATAGAAGGTTACGGTGACTTGAGGACAATTGAAAGAGCCTCTAGAAAGGCTTTAGAAATGGTTCAAGACGCTAGCGAAAAACAAAGGACAGAGGTGGACATTTCATCGATTGTTATGAGCATAAAGTGCGGAGAGTCCGATACGACCTCTGGATTAGCTTCTAATCCTGCTGTAGGAGTTGTAGTAGATAGAATGGTTGATCAAGGAGCAACCGTAATGTTCGGCGAAACCTCTGAATTAACTGGTGCTGAGGACATTGTAGCGGATAAGATGGCAACCCCAGAATTAAGAGAGAAATTCATGAAAATTTATAAGGAATACGTCGATATTATAGAAAGAGAAGGAGTTGACTTATTAGGTTCTCAACCTACTCAAGGAAACATTAAAGGAGGACTTTCTACCATTGAAGAAAAGGCATTAGGCAATATACAGAAACTAGGACATAGAAAAGTAAACTGCGTACTAGATTATTTGGATCCACTAAATAAGAGTAAAGATGGTGGTACGCTGTGTTTTGTGAATACATCCTCTGCAGGAGCTGAGGCAGTAACGTTGTTTGCGGCTAAAGGTTCAGTCATTCATTTATTTACTACAGGTCAGGGTAACGTTGTAGGCCATCCAATTATACCAGTAATAAAAATAACTGCAAATCCAAAAACTGCATCTCAAATGTCTGAACATATAGATGTTGACGTTTCAGACTTACTAGACTTGAAGATCTCGTTAGAGGAAGCGGGTGAAAGAATTTATCAATACATGTTAAGAGTAATGAATGGAAGACTGACTAGAGCTGAAGTATTACAGCATGATGAGTTCTCACCAATTAAACTTTATATAAGTGCATAAGCAGGAGGTGTATAAAGATAAAGGTAGAAATTTTTTCATTATCAATTCCTTTTATTACTCATCCACCATCTGATTGGGAAAATCAATGGGACGTTCAATTGTATGTTAAATTATCTGATGAAGAAAGTTATGGTTGGGGAGAATCCCTTATTGCAGGCAGTGGAATAATAGGAGCTTATTCTTCAATCATCCGTGAGTTAATAAAGCCATTAATTGAGGAAAAATATAACATTAGGTCGCCATTTGAGTTTGAGGAAGTATTTGAGAAAATCATGTTTAGTGCGGGTAATTGCGGAATTGTTACTGGAGCAATAAGCGCTGTAGAAATGGCAATGTGGGGACTAAAAGCTAGAAAAATGAAGATTCCGCTTTATGAATTATTCGGAGGAAAAATTAAAGATTATGTAAAAGTTTATGGAAGCTTTCCTAGGTTTTCTAAGATAGATGACCTAATTAAGGCTGTGGAATTTACAGTTAATAAAGGATTTGATTTTATTAAGCTTCATCAGCCTCCTTCTACTACGTTGGAGGCAGTTAAAGCAGTTAGAGAAAGATTTAAAGAAATAAAAATTGCAGTAGATCTTAACTCACCATTCGATCTATCAGAAGCTAAGAACTTTGCAGATAAGATAGCAAGATATGAAGTAGAATGGATTGAAGAACCTTTGTGGCCTCCAAACGATTACTTTGCTTTAGAGAAGTTAACTAAGGTTTCTCCAGTTCCAATAGCTGCAGGTGAAAATGAGTACACCTTGTATGGATTTAGAAAACTGTTAGAATCTGGAGTTTCCTACATTCAGCCAGACGTTGCAAAAATAGGAGGTATAAGCAAGTTTTTAAAAGTCCTTGATTTAGCTTCTTCTTATGGAGTTAAAGTTGCCCCTCATGACAGACCAGATAGTTCTATTGTTTCCTTGATTTATACGCTAAATCTAGCGTTAACTAGAAACGAAATAAAAATAGTAGAATATCCTATTTCTGATTTACCTAAAGATCTTTTCAATGAACCAACATTTGAAAAGGGCTATGTTAGACCTCCTGAAAACATCGAGATTAATAACTCAATATTAAACAAATATTCATATATAAATAGAATTAGAGTATTGCACTTTAGCGATCTTAACGATAAATTAATAAAGTATGGTTAAAATTATTTATTCGATGAGTAACCTAGCAGAAAAAGCATATCACGAAATACTTAATGCAATAGTCACTGGACAATATAAACCGGGCCAAAGATTAACTGAAGATCGGCTTTGTAAGGACCTCAATATGAGTAGAACGCCTATAAGGGAAGCTTTAAGAATGCTACTTTCAGACGGCGTGGTTAAGAAAGATACCAAATCGTATTCGGTTGTATATATCAGTGCCGAAGAAGCGAGAATGCTATACGAACTAAGAATACCTCTAGAAGGCTATGCAGCAAAATTAGCCACAATGAGAGCTAATGAAGAAGATATTAAGAAGTTAGGTGACATTCTACAAAGAATAAAGGAAGAAATGGAAAAAGAAAATCCAGATCCTCTAACATTAGCTGAATTAAATGGTTCATTTCATGAGGAAGTTGCTCTTTTATCTAAGAATAAATATTTATATAATTGTCTGCATGATATTAGAGTTAAATTGAAAATAGTTAGAACTTCTCTTTTTACTAGCTATGAGAGGAGGAAGGATGAATATAATGAACATTACTCCGTTTTTCTAGCAATAAAGGAAAAAGATCCGGAAAAGGCTGAAAAAATAATGATAGAACATGAGAAAAAGGTCTTAGAATTTCTAGAAAAAAGAGTTTTCCTTTTTATGAAATAAGGTCTATTATTATTTTATTCGTTTTTCCGTATAATAAATATTACTACTAGTAGCATTATATTGTCTTTGTATAGTTAATCCTCTTTCGAATACTTTAGTCATCTCCTCTAACGATACTCCTTTAGTTTCTGGTAAGAACAAATATACTACTAGCAACGCTAGCACTGATAACACTAGTTCTAAGACGAAAAACGAGAACACTCCAAAAGCAGCCTTCCAATACGGAAACACGAAAATTATGGCAAAATTTCCGAACCAATCTAATGCCGCTAATAATCCAGCACCACGGCCTCTTACTTCAGTTGGTATTACCTCACCCTGCAAAACCCATCCAACTCCGCCAACGCCTATGTGATAAAATAATAAGTATAAAGTCATTGCAGTAAAAACTAATGCCACTCCTGCAAATATTATACCAGAGAAGAACACTCTAAGGCCTAATAACATGATTGCAAGGGACATCACTAGTCCCCCATAACCTATTACTCCTAATCTTCTTCTTCCCCACTTATCTATGAGGTAGAAGGAAATCGCGTATTCTATTCCTCCTAAAGATTCGGAAATTGCAGTATTGAGTATAGCTTTTGGCCCCGTAAGTCCAAGATATTTATATATCGTTGGTCCATAATACAATATAACGTTTATCCCAGTAATTTGCTGAAATATAAGCCACAAACCAACCAATATTATTGCAGTTCTTATTGGTTTACTACTAAATATTTCCTTAAACGTTAATTCTCTTTGAGGTGGAGCTATTTGCTCATCGTTAGATATATTAACTCCAAATTTTCTTAGTATATCCTTAGCCTTATCTTGTTTACCATTAAGTATTAGCCATCTTGGGCTTTCCGGCAAAAATGCTCTCAAAGCTATAAGAATTATAGCCGGAATTACACCTAAACCGAGCATTAATCTCCAATTCGCAGAAAAAGACAAAATATATCCAGCCCAGAAAGAGGCTGTTAAACCAGAGAATATCATTAATTGTTGAGTAATTGCTAGCCTTCCCCTCCACTTCTTAGGCGAAAACTCTGAAATATATCCAGTAGCTATTGCAGTGTCTGCACCTATTGCAAAACCTACAAGGCTTCTCCATAATACTAAGAGAAGAGAATCTGTTGCGAGAGCGGAAAGAAGGGCAAAAACAGCGTACATAATTCCATCTGCAACAAGTAAAGATTTTCTTCCAAATTTATCCGTTATAGGTCCTGCGGCCAGTGCTCCTATACCCGCTAATAATGACGTTCCAGAAGTTAAAATTGCCACTTCCGCAGTATTTAAATGAAATATAGGAGTGACGTATACGAGTACACTGCCGATAATTCCCGTGTCATAACCAAATAGAAAACCTCCTAGAGCACCAATGATTGCGGCTATAATATGTAGCTTATTCACTTTGGTACTATCTAATCTTTTAGTTATCTCTTCATATGGAATTATCATGATATATCAGTAATATTATTGTATACTTTAAAGTATATAAAGACTTCTGATTGACCAAGGAAAAATCATTGCCAATAACAATTGCAGAGAAGGAAAACGTAGTAAAACGTTATACTTCTTTAAAAATATAATATCCCTATTTTTAGGCTAGATAATTTAATAGCCTTATTTATTTAAATTTTAGGAAATAGTTTATCGATTAATAATATCCATCAGATATTACATGACATAATTAATTTATACCACAAACTATCGATTTAGATCATAAACATAGCACCCAATGCGCATACATTAAAAATTAATACTTAACACACTTAAATTCTCTCTATGAATATGGAGATATCTCTTAAGGGAAAAACATGCTTGATTACTGGAGGAACTCATGGTATAGGATTAGTTACTGCAAAATTGTTTGCCGAGTTGGGGGCTCAAGTAATAGCTTTAGGTAGAAATATTAGAGAGAAAAATGATAAAATTCAGTTTGTAAAAGTAGATTTAACTTCTAGGAGCGAGTTATTATCGTTCATAGATTGGTATAAGAAAGAGATCGGGAAGATAGACTGCCTAATTAATAATGCCTCAGTCAACTCCAGATATTCAATTCTTAATGTAACGTTGGAAGAGTGGGACAGAATGATTGCTCTGGAGTTGACGGCTCCTATGTTATTATCTAAAATGGCCGCGGAACTTATGATAAAGAACGGTACAAAAGGAAAAATAATAAATGTTGCAGCAATACAAGCTCATTATCCTTTACCAGAATCTTTACCTTATGTTACTGTTAAAGGAGGGCTTATATCGATGACAAAAAGCCTTGCAGTCGATCTAGGAAAATACGGAATTCAAGTTATTGCCGTAGTTCCCGGACCTATATATACTAAAGGAGAAACTGTTCCAGAAAGTTTAGACAAGAGGGCTGCAACATTACTGGGAAGAATGGGAAGGCCAATTGAAGCCGCTTATCTTTTAGCGTTTTTAGTTTCCGACTATAACACATTCATTACAGGGAGTGAAATATTCATAGACGGTGGAAGAATAATAAGTAGGAAACCCGATCCTGAGGAGATAACTTCTGGAGAAGTCTAGCTAAGATTTAATATTATGGATACATAATTGTATACATGCTTCCTATAATAGGAAGTGAGAGGCCAGATAGTGAAAATAAAATTGCAGTGAGAAACCCCGCAACTGGGGAAGTTATTGATTACGTTCCTTCTCTAAGTAGGGAAGAAGTGAGAAAAGCAATTGAGATAGCTTATGATTCTTTCCCTAAGCTTAATTCAATTACACCAGCTAAAAGATCAAGAGCATTAATGGAAGTTGCTTCTCTCATTAGAGAGAATTCTGAAGAATTAGCCTTAACCATGACTAAGGAGACTGGTAGGCCTATAAAGAGTTCCAGAGCCGAAATTGAGAGAACAGCACAAATTTTCGAATTAGCGTCTTCAGAGGTAAAAAGAGCATTAGAAGGTGACTTCATTCCCCTCGACCTTTACGAGTATCCTGCTGGAAACGAAAAAAGAATTGCAATGATAAAAAGGGAACCAATAGGAGTTGTTGCTGCAATAACGCCCTTTAACTTTCCTGCAGCAAGTTTTGCTCACAAAGTTGCGCCTGCTTTAGCCGTGGGAAATACAGTAGTTTTTAAGCCTTCTTCTCTCACTCCGCTAACTCAAATAAAGCTAGCGGAGATAGTCCTAAAGAAATTTCCTGAGGGAAGCATTAACGTGGTAACTGGAAATTCTGAAATGATAGGCGAGGAATTCGTTTCTAACGATAAAGTTTCACTTATAACATTCACGGGTTCAGTAAGTGTAGGACTAGATTTAGCAAGCAAAGCTGTAAGGAATGGCAAGAGAGTAATCATGGAGTTAGGAGGAAGCGATGCAATGATAGTATTAGAGGATGCAGATTTAGATAAAGCAGTAAAGGCTGCATTAATTGGTAGGTTTGATTACGCTGGTCAGTTTTGTAATGCAACAAAGAGAGTAATCGTGAGAAAGGAAATAGAAGAAGAATTTACTAAGAAGTTAAAAGAAGAATTGAAAAAGTTTAAGGCAGGTGATCCAATGGATGAGACAGTTGATATACCACCTTTAATATCAGAAGACGCTGTAAAAAGGATGAAAGATTTCCTAGAAGATGCCATAAAAAATGGTGGAGAAAAAGTATTTGAAGGGAGCGTTCCTAACAAGGGGTATTATTTTCCTCCAGTAGTTTTAAGACTAGAACCTAAGAGTAAAGCCAGAGTACTTAGGGAAGAAGTTTTCGGTCCTATATTGCCGATTGTTCCAGTTAATACTGATGACGAAGCTGTAAATGTTGCTAATTCTACCGAATACGGCTTAGACGCATCAATCTTTACCTCAAATTTCTCAAGAGCTTATGAAATTGCGTCAAAATTAAAGGCCGGTACAGTAATTATTAATGATACTACAAGGTTAAGATGGGATAATTTACCTTTCGGAGGTGTATTAAAGAGCGGTATAGGTAGAGAAAGCGTTATTAATACGATGTTAGAAATGACTGAAACTAAGTTAATAGTTTACTCCAGGTGATAAAAATGAAGATAAAAGACGTTAAAGTATATTTAGTAAATGCGGTATGGAGAAATTTTGTAATAGTTAAAATAGAAACCGATGAAGGAATAACTGGTTATGGAGAAGGCACAATGGGAGATTTTGAGAAAACGGTTGAGGCAGCAATTTACGATTTTAAACCATTTCTTATAGGTAGGGAAGTAAACGTTCAAGAGATTTACAATTTCTTATATAGGCACTTCTTCTGGAGAGGAGGAGAAATATTAATGACTGCAATAAGTGCAATAGAGCAAGCCTTATGGGATATTATAGGAAAGAGTGTTAATAAACCAGTTTACGAATTATTAGGAGGTAAGGTTAAGGATTACGTTAGAGTTTACGCAAATGGATTTATATCTGGAGATAGATCCCCTGAGGAATTCGCCAATGCAGTAAGGAGTATGGTAGAGAGAGGTTTTAATGCGGTTAAAATAGATCCTTTTGGCTCAGCAGGACCTCAAATAAGCGGAGAAGAACTAGAAAAAGCTAGGAATAGGCTAAAAGCTATTAGAGAATCTGTGGGCTATGACGTTGATGTTATGCTAGACGCTCACGGCAGATTTAACGTAGCCTCTGCTGTTAAAGTGGCAAACGAAGTAGCGAGATATGAACCTTATTGGCTAGAAGAGCCTGTCCCAGAGGAGGATATAAAGGCATTAAAATATGTTAAAGAAAGATCACCTATAACCATAGCTAGTGGAGAGAGGATAGTAAATAAATATAGATATAGGGAATTTCTCGAGGAGAGAGCTGCAGATATTATTCAACCCGACGTATGTCATGTAGGAGGTATATGGGCATTAAGGGAGGTAGCCTCAATGGCAGAAACTTATTATACTTCTGTAGCGCCACATAATCCAAACGGTCCAATAGCAACTGCAGCAACGCTCAATTTAATGCTTAATATGAACAATTCTCTAATTATGGAATTTTGGGTGGATGCAGAAACCGTAAGGAGAGCTCTATTAAAAGAGTATTTTACCATAAAAGGATCGTATATTTATCCTAGTGGTAAGCCTGGACTAGGAATAGAGGTTAATGAGGAGGCGCTTGAAAAGTTTCCTTACAAGAAACTTCACCTAGAGTACTTTAGTAAAGATTATAAATATTATGGAGACGTGAATCAGTAATAAAATTACTACTAAATTTCTTTTTATGCAATTTTAGAGAGATAGCATTAATTACGTCATCAAGTTGATGTAATTTATAATCAGATAATGCTAATAATTTTTAATTTCATGCTATAATATGCTCCCTATAGTAGAAGTGTTTAGCAAATATAAGGCAAAATTAGGGGAAGGACCTATTTATGATAGAGATAACGATAGATTATTTTGGGTAGATATTGAGGGGAAGAAGATCATAATAGAGGAAGGTATTACTAAAAATAGTGTTGAGAAAATAGTAAACTTACCAGACCTTGTGTCTTCCTTATGCGTAATAAACGAAACTGAAGTAATTGCAACGATAAGACACGGCTTCTACATATTGAATATAAATACAGGTGGTCTAACAAAGCTCTTAGAAATTGAGACCGACTTGAAAGACAACAGATTTAATGATGGCAAATGTGATCCTTTGGGTAGATACTGGGCAGGGACTATGAACATGAAAAAATCTGGTCCTACTGGAAATTTATACAAGTTAGAATCGAATAAAATTAGCAAAATTTTGGGAGGACTTACGGTATCTAACGGCCTTGGTTGGAGCCCAGACAATGATAAAATGTACCTTATAGACAGTCCAGTTAGGAAAGTTTACGTATTCGATTTTAATCTAAATAGAGGTGAAATATATAACAAACAAGTTTTGATAGATTTTGGGAACGAACCAGGTAATCCTGACGGAATGACCGTAGATGAAGAAGGTTATCTATGGATAGCCCATTGGGGAGGAGGAAAAGTAAGTAGATGGAGTCCAAATGGTAAAAAAGTATTTGAAATAAAAATGCCAGTCACTTACGTAAGTTCAGTTACATTTGGCGGTGAAGATTTATCAACGTTATTTATAACTTCAGCAAGTAAGGACGATGAAGTACAAAGCGGTAAACTGTTTATGGTAGACGTTAAAATTAGAGGATTACCTTCATATAAATTCTTTTACAATAAATGACCAAATTGAAGGATTACCAATGTAGTGGTCTAGGTAATTCTCTGGTTCAGGGTTTCCATTTATTGAATTAACCCTTGAAGGTTGATTCCAAACTACTCCCTTCTTAATAATATTATCCCACTCTTTTTTAACTATCTCAAACCATCTCTTGTCTCTCTTAGATCCTATCCAGCCCATGGCGAAAACTAATCTAGGCCATGAGGAATATGCTTGAGGACTAATTTTCACAACTTCTCCATTCTCTTTAACTAAATTTGGAGTGCAATACTCCGAGGCTTTACCGTTTACCTCTAGCATATATCTTAACGCTGAAGATATCTTCTCTTCATCGGTTACGTTTTCAAGTCCCAATAACTCTGTCCACCATTCACCCAAAAGTTGAGCCATGAAGATTCCTTCCTGTCCTTCCCAGGCTATAAAATATTTTCCATTATATAGAGAATTGAGCATTTCTCTCAACTTACTCAAGTCTGTCGACTCGTCTTTTTCATTTAATACCTTTTTGGTTTCTCTCAAAGCCAAGGCGGAGGCTATGAAAAGCGTTAGTAACATAGGATTCTTACCCTTTATAGGTAATACGTCAAACGCAGTATCTCCAGAGCCTTCTGCCTCAATCGACCTCGTTAACATCCATTCGTATGCTTTTAGCATTTTAGGATACATTTCTCTTAAAAAGTCAATATCTCCAGTAAACTTGAAGTACCTATAAACTAATAAGATAAAAGTAGGATTCAAGTCTTTCCATCTAGGTGGTGCTGTAGTACCTTCAATTGGAGAATCAAAAGACCAAATACCTAAGTCGTGAGGAACGTAACCATCTTCTCTAATAACATTTGCCAACTCTTTTATGAATTCCTTTTCTAAACAAGGGAAAAGCAAAAGTACCGGTAATGCTCCTTCATAGCATAAACCTGCAATAGTGCCAACTACTGGAAAAACTTCCGGTGCCTCTAGGATTCCAAATCTACCTTTTTCGTCTAGCCAAGTGCTGGAAGTTAGAATATAAGAACTATTAATTATTGCATCTTTTAGCCAATCTGGAAGGTTAATGCTCATAATCCTTTCCTTCCATTCTATTGTCCTTTTCCTTAACTCCTCATAATTCTTCATGAAATATTGAGCAACTTCTAAAACTCCAGAAAATCTATTATGGTAATAGAATCCGTAAGGATATTGATAAGACTTCGCTCTAGAATACCAGGCTATCACGAACCTTATTTCCTTGTTTTCTTCATAGTTTGAGGCAATTATGCCTGCTGGATCGTCCCAAAAACCTACTACTTCATGCTCGTCACTTTTAACTTTATTGATGTTCCTCCATACATTATCGTCCTCGTATAAATCCTTATATATAAAAGTCTTGAAAGCTTCTCTTGCATCAACATTTATATTATATTGTGAAATAATAAGTGTAGGATAGTAGGAAAAGATTCCAACTTCTCCTCTCCTCGGATCATATTCGTTAGACCTTATGTTAGTGAATATTATTCCATTTTCTACTTTCCTATTTATTCTCCCTATAGAAGTACTTCCGACAAAGTTGGGAAAGGACAAGTAGATAGTACCTTTCTTGCTTCCGCTCACCTTTATGCTTAAACCTACTGCCGGTATGTTACTGTCCTTAATATTTCTAGGTATTATTGGGGAAAACGCTTCCAACGTAACTTTAATTTCACCTTTTTTGCCCGTTAAATAACAGAACGGATAAACTCCCTCGTAATATAACTCGTCGACTTCACGCATATTACGTATTCTTAAGTCTTTTTCTAGGAAAAAAGGATCCCCTTCATCAGGGGATATAAAAATATGAAATCCTCTAACTGACTTTATTGGGCTACTAAGATTACCAAATACTGTTATATTTACCAATTTTCCCCTATTGTTTATTTCTAGTTTTCCAGTCCCTATTCCACCTAGAGGTACTCCAGCTTTAATTTCGTCCTTCCAGCTATATAGAACCATGAAATAAAATGCTTGAGATCACTTTTTAGGTTTAATTACACGTGTTTATTGCTTTATTATTCATTTAGCTTTCTTTTATTTCTCCTTCTTTGTTTTCTAATATGTAATAAATTATTGTACTCTCTCCTATTTCTCCCTTATATCTCTTAAGTAATGTATATACTAGCGCAAATAATATTGATCCTTGTCAATAATTCGTTATAAATGCTAATAATATAAAAATTTTTCTTAAGTACATGTTTTTAAATTATTATTTTCTAATATTTACATAAATATCATAAAACCTTCGATAAGTCTATCATTTCCTCGTCCGTAGGATGAGCATCCCCAATTAATACTCTACTTATTACTCCAGTAGAAAATAGAATTCTTGCGGATTCTCCAGGATTCTTATCTCTAAGTTCCTCCACTGTGGTATCGCTCCTAACTGAAGGGACAGAAACGAATGCACCAACGGGTATTCCAGATTTAACAAATGGCTTACTTTTCTCTATCAATTCTTTTATCGAAATTCCACTCCCTATTACGGGATAATAATTATGAGTTGCCTTAACTTTTTCTGGGTCTATGTTTCTCAAAAGGTATTCAATCTTATCTTCAGGAAAAGTGTAAGCATTAAGTTCTATTCCTATATCCCTTATTTTTAATATGTCATCTACACTAAAACCACAATCTACTCTAACAGCAGAAAACCCTGCCTCCTTAAATATGCTTAAATTCCTTGGGCTGGCTCCCAATTCCTCAAGTATTGAAGGGTTTATATCTACAAATGAATAATATCCTAATTTATTTGCAATCTTTAACAGTTCCTTTGCGTTAGCAAGAGCCTCAATACTAGAACGAGTATGAACGCCCCTGCCTATGCCAAAAAATATTTCAGAGAATCCAAGTTCTTCTCCTTTTAATATCATTTCCTTTTGTCTCTCAAAAATTTCCTTCCATCCAGGAAAAACTGAGAATCCTATAGACTTCATAAAAATAGGAGAGAAAGATGGCATAAAAGGCTAACTTACTACAGCCTTAACTAAGCCTGGTGGAGTATCTATTGGTAAGCTCTTCTTAACTCCTAACTTATACGCCATTAGCTGTAAAGGTACAACGTTGGCTATAGGACTCAAATCCCTAGTAGTCTCAACGCTTTTTAGCATTCCATCGTTGGAGATTAGAATTATCGGACTCCCTCTGTCAGAAATTGACTTAACTACCTTATTATATAGGTCATAAGCTTGCTCTTCTGCAGGCTTTATTACAACTATTGGATATCCTTTATTCGTTAACGCGATAGGACCGTGCAAAAGTTCTCCTAGCTGAATACCTTCAGCGTGAGTTAATGAAGCCTCCTTAAACTTTAAGGCTCCTTCCATTGCGACTGGGAAATTAATACCACTACTTGTAACGTACATGCTTTCTGAATTTATCTTAGCAACTGCGTCTTCTGCTTGCTTTTCAATTTGAGGCAAATTAGAGGATAATGCTTTGGATAAATTGTTTAAATCCTCCTTTAGTTTCTCTATATCGTTCTTGCTCTTTTTGCCTGAATTTAATCCGGTATATAGGGACAAAGTCCTCAATACTACCAAGGTTGAGGTGAAAGTCTTCGTAGCAGGTACGGCTAATTCTGGTCCTGCAGTTATTGGTAAATAAACGTTGGATTCTAAAGCCAGTCTAGAGCCAACAGAGTTAGTAATTCCTACGATTACTGCCCCTCTCTGTTTTGCCATTTTTACGCTTCTTATTACATCAGCAGTTTCTCCGCTCTGACTTATCGCAATTATTACCGACCCTGTTCCTATATTCTCTAACGCATAATACGGAAATTCTGCAGCACTTACTACGTTAACGTTAATTCCTACTTCAGCGAAATAATATGATGAAATTAATCCGGCGTGTAAACTGGTTCCATTACCTATTACGTAAACGTTCTTTGCGCCATAAACTATCATTGCTGATAAGCTCAAGTATTTCTCCATTAGTGAAGTAAAGGAACTAATTAAAGCCGAAGGAATATCGTAAATTTCCTTCAGCATAAAGTGAGGATATCCTCCTTTATCTACTATCTCTTCCTGGTACTTTACCCTCTTAGGTTGGACAGTAATTTGATTTCCTTGAATATCAAAGATTTTTACGTAATCTGCAGATATTTCAGCTACGGAATTTTCCGGTAAAATTATGGCGTTTTCCGCAAAGCCGTTGAGTGAAGGCAAATCGCTGGAAACGTATTTACATTCTTGAGTTATTCCTATAACTATAGGCTGTCCGGCAGAACCTGCAAATATTTTATTTATTCCATCTACAATAAATGCAAAGGAGTAAATTCCCTTTATGTTCTTAATAATTTCTATTGATGATCTGATGTAATCTTGACTATTTTCCAAAAGATGAGGGAGAACTTCTGTATCTGTTGTGGAGACGAACTTGTGCCCTTGTTTTATTAGCTTATCTCTTATTTCCTCGTAATCGTCAATCACTCCATCCATTACTAATGCTATCTTTTTATTACAATCAAAAAGTGGATGAGCGTTTTCTAAAGTAGGCCAACCTCTACTCGCATACCTTGTGTGGGCTAATACAATTCTTGAAGTACCGCTAATTTGTAGATCGACCTTTGTAATATTACCTACAATTTTTTTAACAGTTAATTTGCCATTCATATAAACTATTCCTGCACTATCGTAACCCCTATATACCAGCCTTTTTAATCCATTTATTGCTACGTTTACGTCTTTAGGAGAATTGCAAATAAAGCCAAAAATTCCTCCCATATGTTTTTTAACGAGAAGTTACTCTTAAAGCATTATGAAACTTACAAATGTTAAAATAGTTACTCCTTATAAGACCTTCCTCGGTACTATAGAAATTGAAGGAGGTAAAATAAAAAGAGTTTATGAAGGAAAGGAGGAAGGCGGAGAAAACTTACAGGGGATGATGGCAGTACCAGGCTTTATTGACATTCATACTCACGGTATTGGAGGCTTCGATTTCACATCATGGGATTCTAAAGAAGAGTTTATTAAAAATCTTTTAGAAATGAAAAAAATATATTTAAAACACGGTGTTACTACTTTTTTACCAACTACCGTTACTCTTCCTAGAGAAAACTTGATTGAGGCTTGTAAGGCAATAGGAGAAATTCAAGACGATTCAATGCCTGGAATTCATTTAGAAGGGCCATACATAAGCGAGAAACACGCTGGAGCTCAAGATATAAGGTACATAAGAAAACCTGACGTAGAAGAGTTAAAAGAATGCTTTAATGCAAGCAAGGGAAAAATTAAGACTATTACTTTTGCACCGGAGAAGGATGATATTAATTTCATAAATGGATTACTGAGCCTAGGTATTTATCCCTCAGTAGGTCATACAGATGCAAATTACGAAACGGCTTCTAAAGCTTTCCTCGCTGGAGCAAATAGGACTACTCATATTTTTAATGCCATGAGACCTTTCCACCATAGGGATCCCGGAGTTATTTTAGCCAGCATAAGGTTTTCAAAATATATAGAGATTATAAGTGATTTTATTCACGTAGATAGGGACGTAGTGAAGTTTTTAATAGACGTAACTGGAGTTAATAGAATTGTAGCAGTAACTGATTCGATAATTGCTACAGACCTTAGAGATGGGGAATATACGTTAGGTAAAACAAAAATAACGGTGAAGGAAGGAAAGGCACTCACCAAGGAAGGTAGACTGGCCGGAAGCACCTTAACCATGGATAAGGCATTCAGAAATTTAGCATCTTTAAGAAGTTTAAACGAAGTAGTTATGATGACTTCTGAAAACCCAGCAATGGCAGTAGGACTTAACGATAGAGGATCTTTAGAGCCAGGGAAAAAAGCTGATATAGTAATATTAGACGATGAGTTGAAAGTAAAAAAGGTTTACCTTAACGGTGAGGAGTATTTTTGATAGCGTATTTTACGAGGTAAATTGATAAGCTACCTATATAATAAGGTAGGCCGAAATGTTCTCCATTAAACGCATTGATCTTTGACGGTTGATTATAAGGATATCTAGAGGAGATAGTTTCCCACTCTTTTCTAGCTATCTCAATTCCTTCATTTATCATTCCTTTCATTATCATATGCGAGGCAATAGCAAAGGAGATTCTAGGCCAACAAGACTTCATTTGGTCTGTACTTTCATCTATTGAACCATCTGGATTTACAGAATTAACTAAACAATACTTCGATGCCTTGCCGTTGTGCTCATAAATGTATTTTAATGCGGTCTTTATTTTATCCTCATCCATCACGTTCCCTAAACCTAATAAGTCACACCAGAATTCGCCTAAAAGTTGAGAATTTAAACAACTCTCGTTTTTCTGATCTTTATATTTCCAATTAATAAAATATCTCCCATTCCACAATGACTCCAAGGAGCTTTTAGCCTTATTTAGAATTTCCTCGTATTTAGAGTAATCATAACCCAAGATCTTAGAGGACTCTATAAAAGCCTTAAGTGCACACAAGAAGAGCGAACCTATATAAGATGAAGTTCCGTACATGTAAGTTCCGTCATAAGAGTTATCAAACCCTCCTTTAGAGTCTGGAATACCGTCGTTATCCTCGTCCTTCTTTATTAACCAATCTATTACTTCCTTCATCTTATTATAATTCCTTTTAAGGAACGATAGATCATTGGTGAATTTATAATCCCTATATATCATGAGTATCCACGTAGGTCCGAGATCGTTCCATGAGTAAGGATAAGAAGCACCATAAATTGGGTTTTCAATACTTTCTTCTCCTAGATCGTGCGGAACTTCTCCATCAATTATAAAGTTACCAAAATACTCGTCCATCTTTTTAACTAGTTCTGGAAAATATTCTAATAGAGCGAAAGATAAGGAATCCCAGGTCATGCCTCCTATTGTATTCATAAGCAAGGAAATTTGTGGGTCTTCATAAACAGCTAGCCTTCCATCCTTAGTCAGCCAGCTATATGTTAATACATACATGCTATTCCTAACCGCATCGTTAATCCAATCTTGAGTATTGTCCAGTTCGACTTTAGGTTTTCTTTTTAACGCATATTCTGCAACGTCAACTGCACTTTGGAACCAGTTTTCATAATAATGGCCGTAAGGATAATGACTAGGCCTTCCATTAAAGAACCAGGTTAGATAAAAGTTCTCCTCACCGTCAATTTCTTTCCATACTATTCCACCTATTTCTTCCCTAGCATAAGGTTTAATGTAGTACCTATTAATTCCTTCCCCCTCTTTTAACTTGTCTAAATTAAATATACTCACATCCTCAGTCATACCTTCTTTTAATGCTGGAATCCAGTATCTATAACCTACGTAAGAATGACAACCTTGGCAACCTAAGAAAATCTCTCCGTAGGCTGGATCCGATTGTAAGGCCTTTAAATTCGTCATTAGAACACCGTTAACTTTTCCTTCTATTTTATAGTTCACTCTCCCCCACCTTCTGCTTCCAGTAAGGTTAGGGAAAGATATTGCGATAATGCCTTTTCCTTTAATGTTAAACACTATTAAGGGTAAAGAAGAATCCTTTAAGTCGTTAGGAATAAACGGAGAGTAGACTTTGATGGTAAAATCTGGATTTTTTATTTCATACTCTACTTCAGGGAATAACGCATTGGCCTCAATACTTTTAGGAATCTTAACTTCAAATTTTATTTCAGAATTTCTCGCAGGATTACCTTGCAAGAACGTGCTTGTAGATAAATCGACTATATGAAAGCCCCTTATAACGCGTAAGGGATTACTCCAGTTATTCATAATTGTAGCATTTCCTATAGTTAAATCGTTGAAGAAATCTATCTTACCAGTACCTAGAGAGCCTATGGGGATTCCGAAGTTATTTGCTAGCTTCATTTAGGCTAACCTCATTTCGCTAATTTCACTATTAATATTTACAACTATCGCATTACCTCGTCTTGTCCCTTCATACTCCTTACCGTTAGCTACTACCTTATTACTATCGGTAACTATAGTGACTTTCCCTAAGCGGAACGGTTTAGAAAAAGTTATTAAATTACCTTCGCTCCTTATTGTAACGTTATCGTATTTTAACTCGGAATTACCATAAATTATCATGTCTCCTTCAGATAATGGGACTATTGAGCCTTCCCTTATGTAAATTGGCAAGTCAGTAGATGAGTCTATCCAGCCCTTAACTATTTTTCCAGTCCAGAAATCTAACCATTTAACTTTAGGTAAGTAAACTTTCCTTTCTTATTACGATAGAATCTTTATAGAGAATAAGGAAAAAATTATTCTATCTTAATGGATATTATTTCGTAATTTCTGTAGTTAAATGAGATTTCGTCCTTGTTGATATTAACGCCCTCTAATTTTTCGTTCTCTAAAATATTAGTTTTGTATGCAGTGTTAGGACTTTTCCAGAGCTTGATTTCTCCTATTCCCCTATTATTTTCTACATTGTATAATCTTAGTATTATTCCATTACCATCTTCTGAAGGCTTTAAAGCTTCAAGAATTATGTTTCCCGGATTTACAGATACAAAACTCTTCTCTCCTCCTTTCCCTTTTGTAGCACGTATTGGATAATTAAGTTCATAAGCTCTCTTATATACTTCTGCAGAAATCCAATTTCCTTTATGAGGATAAATGGAATATGTAAATACGTTCTCCTCAGAGTCTGTCTCATAATCTGGATAAATTGGAGTCTTTGCTAAAGATATCCCAACATTACTCCTCTCAACTGCTATGCCGTATTTCCCATCATTAAGTAGTGCAACTCCGTAATCATCTTCATAAATATCCATCCATTTAATGAACGGTACTTCAAATTTAGCAAGTTCCCAGCTATTCGATGCCGTTGTTTTCCTTTTTATAACTCCAAATGGTATCTCATAAACTGCCTCGGTAGAATTTAAGTCAAAATAATACCACGCTTTCAGTAAGAGTTCTCTATCAGGAATTTTAGTTCTGGTCTTAAAGTCTATTCTCCTACTATTTGCATTCAAACAAACGTCTTGAGTAATCTCAGAATTCCTAAATTTATAGTAAAATCTTATACAAGCCCTTATAGGCCCTCTTTCTTTAATTTCATATTTGTAGGCCTTAACCTCGAAGTAAGTGTCCTTATACGATTTTTCTATATCCCAAGCATCTGCCCAACCAGGGATATTCTCGTAAAAGATAAGCTTAGACGGACTCTTTATTATTTCCCTATTCTCTTCCTTATCAAATATTGACAATATTGAACCGTTCTCGTCAAGTTTCACTTTCAAGTAGTCATTTTCCATGAGTAGCCCATCTACTTTTACAGGAGAATACTTTACTTCTTTATATTCACTATATCCAACTGAAGGAACTTTCACTATAACTAGGTAACCTTCGTCGACCTTCTGAGAGTTTGGTAATTCTTCATTAACAACTGCAACATCTTCCCTATCCCAAGATAGAGAATTGAAGAACATTAATCTATCACCTTCTCCTGCAATTGCCTTAATAGACTCGTCTATTATCTTATTCGCTTTACTAATTATTCCTTCCAGTTCAGGATATACTATCTTATAAACTTCATTAATTGCAGAACCTGGAAGGACATCGTGGAACTCGTCCTTTAATAATATTTTCCACAAATTAACAATCTCCTTATCATATCTACCTGCAATTGTTGACCAGATTTCCGCATCCCTTAATGCACACTCTGCCCTCCTGTGAAGGTATTTCATTTTGGAATGTGAAGTGTAAACTCCTCTGTGGGTCTCTACATAGAGTTCATCGCTCCAAGAATTTTCAGGCTTATATTCCGGAATTCCTCCAGTAAGTTTCACTTTAGGTAAAGAAGGTAATTCGTTTATCGCCTCAGCAAAATTTAGCATATCTTCTGTAGGCCCTCCGCCTCCGTCACCGTAACCGTAAGAATAGAGCATTGGTTGATCTTTATCCTTCCAATTATTCCATTGGCTCATTACACTATCTACCGTAAATTCTGAGTTATATCCTCCTTTTCCGTTCCCAAAAGCAATTGAGGGAATTGAAGTTCCATCAATTCCTATCCAATTAAATACGGAATAGGGAAATTTATTAGTATCATTCCAAAATACCTTATGCGTAGCAAAATACTTAATTCCTGATAATTTCATTATTTGTGGTAATTGAGCAGAAAAACCGAAGGTATCTGGTAACCATAATATTTCAGCGATCTTTCCGAAATTGCTTAGATAGAATTCCTGAGAATATAATAATTGTCTAGCAATAGATTCCCCTGAAGGTAAATTCGCATCAAACTCCACCCAACCAGCTCCTAAGATCCATTTACCTTCTTTAACCTTTTCCTTTATTTTATTAAAAAGTTCAGGGTAATCTTCCTTTATCCATTCATAATATAAGGCCATACTTTGAATGTACTGAAAATCGTACTTAGACATTAAGTTTAGCACTGTAGAGAAAGTTCTGGCTACTTTTCTCCTAGTTTCGTCAAAATTCCACAGCCACGCTGTGTCCATATGTGCATGAGCAAAACCTATTAATTCTCCAGCCTTACCAAAGGTTTCCCTCAATTCGCCTAGCTTTTCTTTTAAATATGTTAATGCTTCCTTGTAATTTCCTTCGTGAAACTCCTCGTATTTCATTTCTTGAGAGAATTCTAATAAATGACTGGGAAAATCATTCCAGTATTTAGATGCCAATAAAAGCTGATCTCTAGAAACTGATACAAAAGGCACTAGGCTTAAGGTTTCAGTAAGTACTTTAAGGAGTTTTTCTCTTAGATAATCTTGAGAGTTTTTAGCGAGTTGAAGTGTCGCATTTAAATATGCCCAAAGTTTGTAAGCGTCTTCGTTTCTTCTAAAGATTACTGGAGTTCCAGGGTTTATCTCAACTTTTTGCCCGAATGCTTTATAAGGAGAAAACAACGCATTAACTCTTATTTTTCCTTCTGGTAAGGGAAATGTATTATGATAGCCGTCGAGTGCATAATAAGGTTGTGAGTTAACTTTAACCAAAGCTGAACCTTCATAATTAATTACGATCATAAAATATCCGTTATTATTATTAATAATATCTACATAGAACTCCTTTTCATTCTCCTTGCTCCATTTAAAATATTTGATATCATAGAAAGAATTTGCTAAAATATATGATATTCTAGATAAGACTTCTGCGTCATTTCTCATAATATGAAATCAAAGATGCAGATAATAAGCGTTAATATAAAGTGATCGTGATATATATCTTTTAGTCTATATGCGTAATTAACTTACAAAAGGTTGAAAGCCTAGCCCCTTCTAGGAATGGTATTGTTTTTCTAAATTTCTTTCATTGAAGCTTATTCCCAGCTCTACTGAGCGACCAGAGGGGCTAGACGTAATGAATGGAAGTTTTTCCTCAGAGCTATCTGGCTATTGCCAATTGAGGGTAATAATCCCGAACCGATAGTGGTGAGCCTCTTAGAATAGAACTCCCGTCCCTTCAGGATGTGAAGAGATAAAACATTCATGATACTTCTATAAAAAGAGATTAACTCTTTGCGAATAATTTCAAGAGTTCGTTCCTGAACTTTTCGTCAGATCTAAAGAGCCTCGTATAAATTTCATCGTATGTATTTTCCAGGAATATTTTATCTTGTCGAATACAAATTTCTAACCACGTGACCTTATCGTACTTGTTGTTGATTATATCGAATAACCTCTCGTACATCTTACTAAAAATTCTTCTCATTACTTTCTCAGTTATTTCTTTTTCCCTATTCTTAATGAATACTGACTGATTATAAAATATTGATTCAAAAACTTCTGAGATTTTCAAACTCTTAAAATCTTGCTTACTTACTTCTTCATAACCTTCTCTCATTAATGATATAATTAAATCAAAAGGTATTGGCTTTATTTCGCCGGTTTCTTTTCCCTCTTTTTTGCTTCTAATTAGTAAAATTCTGTCCTCTTTCTGAGAGATCTTGTCTATAAAGTACGCATCTATCATCAAGTTGGAGATTACATAAAATGGGATTGACGGCATTACCTAGACCTTAACCTTGGATTAGAAATTTCGTCTATTCCGTAACTTAGAAATATCAACCCTACCATAAAGAGAACTACGAAAACTGAAGGCCATAATAAGTACCAGAAAGCTGAAGTGCCGTAAATAGCTGCAGAATTTAAAGCCTCACTAATCATTACACCCCAGTTATATTGATTTACCGGCAATACACCTAGAAAATAGAGCCCCACTGAAGCATAAAGGGCGCTTTCCACGTTTAGTATGAAATGTATTGCAATGTATGAAGCAATGGTTGGCATTATTTCCCTAAATACTATATGAAAGCTACCTAGATCAAGGACTTTTGCTACTTCAACGTAAGGCAAACTTTTCATTAACAATACTTGAGACCTAATAGCTCTGGCCAACCCAGTCCATCCGCTTATGCTTAATATTCCAGCTAATATGAAAGGATTAGTAGTTTTTATCATAGTTGCCAATATTAAAATCAGAATTAAACTTGGCATAGTCATCATAATATCGTTAATCGACATTAGAACGTTATCTAAAATTCCTCCTTTATAGCCCGCTATCATACCAACTGCAATTCCTATTAGGGTATTAAATAATCCTGCTAGAAAACTAACCTCCAGAATAAAAGTAGAACCCCAAACTATATCTCCAAGTATACTACAACCTATAGGACCGGTACCTAATATATAATAAGGATTTAACATAGGAGGTAGGAAAATCATGTTAGGATTAACGTTAACTATTACAGGCTTAGGTACAATTAAAGGCCCAACGGTAGCCAGAAGAATGTAAAATATCGTAATTAAAAGGCCTACTCTGGCTTTCCTATTTTTCCATAAAGGCTTTATATAATGCAGAAGTGTAGAAATAACCCTAATCTTTCGTTTCTTGTTAATTGTAGATTGCTTAGAAACTACAATTGCCATATCAAGATAACTTTGCTTATAATAACTAAAAAATTTATGCATAAAGCAGTAGACAATGGAAAAATTTATCTAAATAGTTGTGAATGTTATACTATGGAGGAATATAGAGGATTACTAGCTATAGGTTATATATTCCTATTTTTATCAATATTTTCCCTCATTTTTGATTATAAGGTACTTTCTTTAGATATAGTAATATCCTTCACTATGGCGTTATCAATTTTTGCTATAGTATATTCAATTTATAAAATAAGAAAAGAAGTAAAGAAATTTAAATAATTTCATAATTATGATTTAGAGCGATTTACTTTAATATTCCTTGATTTACTTAACGCTTTATAATACCCAAGAAATATTAACCCTAGAAATATGAATATCCCTGCTATTGTATATCCTATTGGAGAAAATGACGTATTATATACTATTATCTTTGCAGAAACGCTGGCAGGACAATTACAGCCTTCAAATGTTATACATTTAAAAGTTAGCGCTGTAAAAGTTTTACTGAAATTTCCCTTAAATGATCCCAGCAATATAGCTCCTCCTGGAGGGTTTAGCTCCAAAACTTTAATAGTCGAATTTGAATACCCAAGTAATACTACTTCATCCCCAGTTGAACCTTTATATGGAATACTAATTCCTCCACGATCTGAGAGCGAAATTTTGAAATGATTACAATATACTATACTATTTGAATATGAAAAAGTAAAAAATGACATAAAAATCCCAAGCAAGAGAAAAGCAATAGTAAATAACATTAATTTATCCATGATTATCCTCCATAAAGGTAACAAGCTACTTTCCTACCATCAATTGACGTGTATCTTGGAAATTCTTTAATACATGCATCTTTAACGTAAGGGCACCTCTCATTAAAAGGACAGCCTTGACTCGATATACCACCTTCTTTGTATTTTAAGAATTCTAGGCTGTTGTAGTTACCATTAATGTCAATATATGAACTAACCAAAAACTTGGTGTAAGGATGTAAAGGACTTTTTATTATATCACTCACGTAACCTTCCTCAACTAGTCTACCTCCATAAATCACAAAGCTCTTAGAACCTCCAACTTTATAATCGAAGTATTTTGCTATTGCCAGATCGTGAGTTATCATTACTAATGTCATGTTCATTTTTTTCTTTAAATCTGCTAATAAATCTATAATTCCTATCCTATAAGAAGCGTCAAGCATAGTGACAGGCTCGTCAGCAATCAATACTTTAGGATTAACTGATATAGCCCTAGCAATATTAACCCTCTGTAACTGTCCTCCAGAAAGCTGACTAGGATATCTGTCTACAATTGACTCGTCAAGTCCAACTGCATTTAGTAGTTCAAAAATCTTTGAACGTAAAGCTTCACCTTTTAATTTCAAGTGTTTTTTTATCGGATAAGAAAGAGAACTTCCTATAGTTTTTGAAGGATTAAGGGCACTTATAGGATCTTGATAAATGTACTGAACTTCCTTTCTTATTAATTTTCTAGCTTTCCTATCTTTCCATACGTTTCTTCCCATAAAAAGGTATTTACCAGAGGTTGGTTTCTCTAATGCTAATAATACTCTCGCTAACGTAGTTTTTCCGGCACCGCTTTCTCCGAGTATTGTGACTGCCTCGTTCTCATTAATACTTAAGCTTACATCTCTTAGTGCATAAATAATTCTCTTATTAAAACTACCTTGAGTAAACCTTACGGTTAAATCTTCAAGCCTTATTATCTCCATATAAGAAACACCTCACCTTTCTATTATTAACATTATATATAGGTGGTTCTGATAATTTACAAATTTCCATAGCCTTTTCACATCTAGTGTTAAAAGGACATCCTTCTATGGAAGCGTATCCTTCCTTAATTGGCTTAATTTGGCTAACATTGCTATTTATTGATGGAACGGAGTTTATAAGCCCTGCAGTATAGGGGTGCAAAGGATTCTTTATAACTTCTTCAGTTTTTCCTTCTTCCATTATTTCTCCAGCATACATCACAATTATTCTAGAGGAAATGAAGGCTGCAATGGAAATATCATGTGTTATAAAAATTATAGATACGCCAGTCTTTTTATTTATATCCTTAATTATTTCAAGAATGTACCTCTGTGTTGCTACGTCTAAAGAACTTACCGCCTCATCCATTATAATCAACTCTGGATTTAAAAGAAGGCTTAGCGCAATTATTACTCTTTGTTTCATTCCTCCACTAAGCTGGAAAGGATAAGCTTTACCTACTCTATCGGGGTCTAGCCTCACCATTTTTAATAATTCTTTAGCAGTCCTCTTAACTTCTTCCTTATCGTTCACTCCGTGGGAAACAGCAGTATCGTAAAAATGATCTATTACTCTCATAGTATTGTTTAGTGAATTCTGAGATGATTGAGGGACGTAAGAAATGCGTTTCCAAAGAATTTCTCTCTTAAAATCAGATTCCTTCATTGATAAAATATCAGTACCATTAAAAAATATTTTAGAACCTTCTTCTATTTTGCCCGGATATCTTATTGCTCTTAGAATTGCTTTAGCTAAGGTAGACTTCCCTGAACCGCTTTCTCCTATTATGCTTAAAATTTCACCTTTCTCTAAATCAAATGTAACATTTTTTACTGCTTCAATTTTACCGTACTCCATGTAATAGGATACTGAAAGATTTTCAACCCTAAGTATCATTGTATATCACTCATGCCTTACTCTTGGGTCAATCAAAGAATAAGTTAGGTCAGCAATTAATACACCAAATACTACTGCAGTAATTATTATTATAAATATACCCATTTCCAAAGTATAATCATTGTTAGTTATTGCATTATAAAGTAAATGACCTACGCCAGGATAGCTGAATATTTCTTCAATAAATACAGAGCCTCCAAAAGAGAAGCCTATGCCTATGATTAAACTAGTATAAAGGGGTAATAATGCATTCCTACCCACGTATTTAGTTTCAATAGTTTTATCCTTAACTCCTCTTATCTCAGCAAAGGTTACGTAATCCTCTCCAAGAGTATAAATTGTATTAGCCCTCATGTGAAGAGCCCAAGTGGCCAAGTTTGCTAAAGTTAAGGTAAGAATTGGAAGAGCCGAATGATACAAAACACAACCTATGAAGGTTAATCCCATAGGAACACATGGACAATAAGCTCCCCCAGTAGGAAACCAATGTAAATTATATCCTAAAATATAAAGAAGTAGTGCGCCACTAATGTAAATGGGAATTGATTTTATCACTGTAAAAGTAGACATAAGTGCAGAATCTATTTTAGTTCCTCTTTTATATCCCATCTTTTGCCCTATTCTAATTCCCAAGAAGAAGCTAATTATTAATGAAGTAGACACAACAAATATTGTCCAAGGTAAAGCTTGTGCAATTAGTTTTGTAACTGGAATCTCAGTTATTACATCAAGTCCGAGGTTTCCTCTTAATACATTAGCAATGTAAGTTAAAGCTTCAATTACTGGATTACCGTGTGGGATAAGACTCTCATAATACTGAACTTCAGATTCGTATATTTTTATAAACTTGGGATTTGCAGCAAGATTAGCCCTTATATTACTTAATATAGCGTTTGCAGGACTTTCTGGAGAATATTCAATTAGAACCCAACTTATTATAATGGTAACTAGAATTGTTATAAAAGACATGGCAATTCTTCTAATTAGCCATAGTTTGTTCATAATAATCTATGTATAATATAACTTTTTAAGTCTTTCCGAATAACAAGTTATGGATATATTACAATTATCTCTGATTAATTAGACATTGTGTAAATAATGAAGTTAATAATTTTTACGACTTTAAATTGACGCGTATATTAAAATAATTATATATTACCATAATTATTCCTGGCATTCACTATAGTAAAGTCGATAATTAATAAATCGCGACTATAATGGTATTAATTGCCATTGGTGACTGTTAGAAAATTCTAATTGATTAACGAACTTCCATAGATTAAGAATTGCAAGATGTAAAATTACTACTTCATAGTTTTACGCTAACTTCTCAAAATAATTTATCTACTTATAGCTTTTTGTTTTGGAATATAAACGATAACTAAGAATCTCTTATATTTAAATTTTGTAAAAATAACTAATAACTTTCCTTTATGTAAATTGGAACTAGTTTTACATTCATATTCTCTCCTATATAGTCCAGTAAATCCATGTCATCATAATATACTTCTCCAATTACGTTAAACCTAGAGTCTGCTTCTACTTCTTTCTTAAATATCCAAACTTCCACAACGTTTTTTCTACAATTCATTACAGTTACTGCGCCTCTGAATCTCCTTACTATATTTCTAGGTTTTATGTTATTTTCCATCATTTTACTTAATCCTATAGTATATTCCTTGACCCTAACATCCGAGAAAACAGTAAATACCTTTTTCTCCTCCTCAGTTAGGCCTGGGTATACGAGGACTCTTATAGTAGTATATTCCTTAGCCTCAATTAGCTCTTTCAATTCCTCATCTGTAGGAAAAGGATGCCCTAATATTACTCTATCAATATATCTTGAATTGAATAATATGGAAGCAGCTTTGCCTATGCTTTTTCCCCTAAGTGTTTCTATTGTATTCCTACCCTCAATCTCCCTTGGAGGTGCTACAAAAACTGCCACTGGAATTCCCCTCTCCTTAAATTCCTTAGATTTAGCAATTGCACTCTCTAAAGATAATCCCGTGTACTTTATCGGGTAAAAATCGTGACTTGCCTTAAGATTTTCTATGTCTTTAACATTTTTAACTACATAGTCCAATTTATCTAAAGGAAATATGCTTGCATTGAGCTCTATTTTCAAACCTAAATCATTATTAGCCATTTTAATAGTATCCTCAATTGAAAAACCATAATCCAGTCTTATTCCGCCTATTTTTAAATCCTTAAAAACTTTTAAATTAGTAGGCGAAGCTCCGAATCCTCTCATTATATCAGGATTTATGTCAATAAAGAAATACATATTGTATTTCTCTGCTACAGCAGATATTTCCTTTATACCTTCAATATAATTTGGATCTACTCCTGACCATATTTCATTATATCCCATTTTTCCAGCTTTTTCTGCTATCTCTTTAAGTTCATTTATTTTTTCTCTCCTCCAAGCTTGCGATAAAATACCTACAGATTTCATAGATTAAATGTTGATTTGAATTAATTAAATCATGCTACAATACTTAAACTTGTTAATTACGCATAATGCGAGAGTTTAAAGTTTAAATACACCTGTAAAAAAAGGTATATATGATATGATATGAGTAATCAAAAGTTGTTAAAATATATCAGCATTGTTGTAGTTTTATCATTAATAATTATACCAGCAGCCAGTTCAGCATTATCATTAGCCGCTACATCTTCATGCCCTACATTATATTTAGGCTATGTGACGAAATCACCATACCAGAGCTTGTCGACTTTTAACCCTAACCTATTTGACGGCGGATTAGGAGGAGACTTCTACGGGTTAATATTTGCTTACACGATAACGCTTAACGTTTCCAACAATGAGGTAATTCCATGTTTAATATCTAATTGGACCTTTTCTCCATCAAATTGGGAACAAGTATGGCAAAACGAGACCGTGAATGTTACAATAACGTTAAGACATAGCGGATGGGCAAACGGTCAACCAGTAACTGCGTATGATATATTAGCAACATGTCTAATTCTAACAGGCCTATACTCAGCACCTCCATATCCTAACTACACAATTGTTAATAATTATACTATAATAATTTCAGAGCCTCCAGGCAAAATGTCTCCCATACTACTATCTCATACATTAATATGTTCAATAGGATTAGGGGAAGTTGCATTAATTACGAGCTATCAACAATATAAACCTCTAATACAGCAAATTGAAAGTAATTGGACTCAAATACAGCATGGCGATACTAGCTTGATAAAAGAACTTAGGAATGAACTACATAATTATATTCCACCAGGACCTATCTCCGCTAATTATAACGGTCCATATTATGTTGCGTCAATAACTCCTAGCGAGATAGTATTGGAGAAAAACCCATATTACTTTGCAGCAAGCAATGTGAAATTCAATAAAATAATTGTATATCAATATCAGTCAACAAGTGATTTCTACGCTGCACTGTTAAAAGGTCAAATTTCACTAGATTTGCCTAGTGTAGTGTCTATATGTCCTAAAGTATTAAGTGAATTACCGTCTTGCTATAAGGTAATTAATATTCCAAATCCAGGTGGATGGGCATTATACTTTAATTTCAAGAATCCATGGTTAAAAATGGTACAAGTAAGGCAGGCAATAGCTTACGTATTAAATAGAACGTCAATAGCACTAGCTGGAGGATATCCAAAGTTCACTCCAGTGAAAGTACCCAATGGAATCCCATGCTGCTTTAGTTATCTAAAGCAGTTTATAACTCCTGCAGTGTCAAACCTTAATCCTTACTGTACTAACTTGAGCAAAGCTAAGCAATTATTAGAAAGCGTAGGATTTACATGCAAGAATGGACAGTGGTATACTCCCAACGGTACGCCGTTTACTCTGACAATCCTTGAGCCATTTACTCTCAGTCCCTGTATATACAACATGATGAATGTAATAAAGGACGAACTAACATCCTTCGGAATTCCAACTACATACTACGTTTGCACTAATGTGAATGTTAATCATGAGCATTACGATACTGGAACCGGTTACGATCTAGTATTCCAGCATTGGGGAGGATTCTGTATTGGTACTGTTGATTGGTATTTAGAAACTCAATACCTTAATGGAATTCCATTAAATGTTACTCAATGGGATGGAATAGTAACATTGCCAAATGGAACTCAAGTAAACGTTGTAAAACTATATAAAGAAACCGTATCTCCTAACTCAACGTCTCAGTTAATAGCCGCAAACGATGAGATGGCCTATGCACTCAATTACTACTTACCAGCTTTACCGTTAGTTTTCCAAGCATGTCAAATAGTAGTAAACACTAAACAGCTTAATGTTCCTCCAAGTAATTCATGGTTCTGGCAAGAATACTTCTACGGTATAGCTGGCACCGCAATTTACCAGTTAGGGTTTACTGACGGTTTTATACAACCTGTTGTTACTACTACACCACCTACAACAACTGTAACGTCTACATTGCCTGTTGTTGACATTGCAGTAGGAGTAATAGTTGTCATTATAATAATTGCAGCAGTAGCAATAATAATGAGAAGAAGGTAAAATAATACTGATTTGTATTTAAGATATTTATTTTTCTTTTTATATAATTAATGAGATAGTTTATTAATAATATTCTTATGACTATATGAAATTAATTATATATAAATTTATTTTTATTGTAATTTCTTAATTCTTATACATTCGTTACATTTTCAAAGGCTATAGCATCCTTTAATCACTATTACTAAAGAATATTTAGGTGCATTTTAGAAAGTCTTTTATTTTAAACAGATAACTAACTTTCGTACATGAGGAAAAATTTTCTCATAGCCTCATGGTTATTTGGGTTGGGTAACAGTTTCTCTTCACCTATAATAGGACTTTATATATACATAAATTCTTCCATAAATTATATGCTTAAGTTTTTATTAATTTCTTCTATATTTATTTTACTAGGATATATATTGGTAGGATATTTAACAACGTTTTGGAAAGAAGCACTAACCTATTATAAACTCGGAATTTTACTATTTATCTCCTTTTATATTTTAATGTTCATATTAAATGTAAAATCTTATAGATTTATCTCCTTTTTAGGAATTTTATACGGTTTAGCGCAAGGATTTTATTGGTCAGGGTGGGATATAATATTTTATAATATCCCGCATAAGTTAAAGTTCTTCAATAAATCTGCCTATTTAGGCTTTTTCACAAACTTAGTATCCCCTGCAGTCTATGGTTCTATATTGACAATTTTTCACAATAACGGTTATGGAATATTATTCCTGTTAACTGCCTTAACTCTATTGTTAAGTGCTATTTTAGCTGAAAGCGTTAAAGTATCCTCATTTAAATTTAACATTAGGAGATCAATTTCGGTATTTAACGAGAATAAAACATATAGATATACAATGACCGCTTTGGCAATAGTTAGCGGTGTTAACTACATTTTAACAAATGTCAATACGATAATAATATATAAAATTGCTACGGATTATTTGAATTTTGCAATAATAAGCTATAGTATGTCAGTTATTACGCTCATCTCGATATATGTAATTAGGGATAAATTGTCTGGCATACTTAAGCCTTATAATGTAGTCCTTTCTTCTTCATTATTACTTGGAATTTCCTCAGTTTCAATAATTGTAGGATTCCCATTATTTTATTTAATAGTCTTTAGTCTCACTTCTCCTTTAATTTACCCAATAATTGACGTATATAATTGGAATAATATGGATAGAAGATTCCTCACAGAATATCTAGTAAATAGGCAAATATTCCTAAATTCTGGAAGGATACTATCATCGTTATCCGAAGTAATCTTAAGTCAAATATCCGGGTATGAGATTTTGCCATTAATACCACTTATTATTATAGCTTCAATAATATTTGTTAGATACAACTCTAAGGAGAAAATACAACAAGATGTCCTATAAGGAGGTTTTAAGCTCACTGCTTATATACTAGCGTACTTAGGTAATTATATGAAGTATTCCTTCACTTACAATATAAGCTCCGGGATACCGTTAGGCGGGATAGGTACGGGTTCTGTTGAAATAAGGGCTGACGGTAGGCTTTATGAGTGGACAATTTTTAATAATGGAGGATATGCAGAAAGGCAGGACTTAAGGTTCACTTATTACTTAGATGAACAAGACTCCTTTTTTGCGGTAAGACAAAAAGGTATCGTTAGAGTCCTTCAAGCATTTGATTATAACTTTGGAGGAAGTCCCTATATTTTACCTTGGTTAAGGCCGGTAGAAAGAGTAGAATTTAATGGAGAGCCTCCGATTGCAAATCTTGAGTTTGTGGATAAAATATCAGTAAAAATGAAAGCTTTCTCGCCTTTTATACCAACAGACTTAAAGAACTCATCATTACCTTCTGCAATATTTACTCTCGAAAGCAATGAAGAATCAGACTTTATGTTTGGAATAAAGAACCCATTTAACGAAGGTAACGTAGATTTTAAGGACAATACTCTCATCTTAAGTGGAGAAGTTGAACCCAATGACCCTAGGTACCAAGGTAACTTATGCATAAAAATTTTAGCAGACTATCCCTTTGCAAGAGTAATTGAAAGGCATCCCAGTGAGGAATTTCAACTCTGGCACGAATTTAGAGAAAACGGGAGACTTGAAAATAAGTTAGGTAAAGGAAACTTCGCTTTAATCGGAGGCAAAGGAAGAAAAGTAACCTTCATACTTTCATGGTACTTCCCTAATCATTTATTAGCCGACGGCAGGAGAATAGGTCATTATTACGAGAACTTCTTTAGTAATTGTCTTGATGTAGCAAAATACGTTGAGAGCAATTTGACTTACCTAGAGAGTAAAACTACAGCCTTCCACGATTTGCTTTATAACGTCAAAGGAATTGATTCGTGGATTGCAGACCTAGTAGGCTCGCAATTAACTACTCTTATAAAATCTACTTGGTTAGCTAAAGATGGATTTTTCGGTATATGGGAAGGATATTTAAATACGACAGACAAGAGAAAAACTGCAAATCAATATCCTTATTCAGATGGTCCTCTTCACACTGCATTAAATACTATAGATGTCCTTACGTACTCCCTGCCCACTATATTAAATTTATTTCCTGAACTAGCTGAAAAGATAATTTTACAGTTTAAAGACAAATTAATAGAAGAAAATACTCCTGAACACGTGGTTTACTCATTATCCTTCGAAGAAAATAGGGAAAAATTCCTTGAAAAACTGTCTAAAGACCCTTCGTTACCTACTGATGGAGAAAAGTTATATTCCACAATAAATGAGATAGTAAAAGAAACTGGAAAAGATCCTAAAGGTAGAGTTCCGCACTTCTTTACTGATAATTTAAGAGTAGACGAGTATCATAGAGTAGACTTAAATCCAGAATTCATACTCATGTCCTACTTAATAGCAAAAACTACTGGTGACCTCGATTTCCTGAAAGAGATTTTTCCAAAAATGAAGGAAGCTTTAGAATCTACAATGAAGACACAAACCTATGACGGCTTAATTTACCATACATTACCTGCAGGAATTGAGTGGCTAAGGTATTTGAATAACAAATTAAATTTACCAAGAGGAGATAATAATTCAGCAAGCATTTTAGGTCACAATTTCATTCCATTATCAATGCAAACATTTGACGACTGGAGCATGATAGGAATTACTTCATTCACTTCAATACTTTGGATATCTTCAATTCAAGCAGTAAACGATGCTTGTTCTAATCTAAAAATTAACTGCTCTTACGATTACGAGAGCCTAGTAAAGAAATTAATAGACTATTTATGGAACGGCGAGTATTTCGACCTCTGGTATGACCCAAAGTCAAAATTTAGGGACAAAGCTTGTAACGCTTCACAACTTTTAGGGCATTGGTATTCCACCCTTTTAGGTCTGAGATTTCTTGACGATAGCTTTGTTAAAACTACGCTAAAATCGATCGTCAAATATAATTTAAAGGAAGAAGAAGGACTTATTAACGGTGCATATCCTGACGGCTATAGGCCTTTAAAGAGGAACTACCAGAATCAACTCAATTTACCTGCAACGACTCAGATAGATACTCCTTGGAGCGGAGTAGAATTTTATGTAGTATCTCATTTAATTTATGAAAAATTAAAGGAAGAAGGAGAGAAAGTCCTAAGGAACATTTACGACAGGTATAAATTAGCAGGCAATTTCTGGAACCATTTAGAATGGGGTTCTCACTATTTAAGACCGTTAGATTCGCTAATGATAATCCACGCCTACGAAGGACTAAAATACGACGGAATTACTAAAACTTTAACTTTAGATCCTGCAGTTGAGGAATTAAGTTGGATAATTTTCCTTCCGACTGGCTGGGGAAAAATAGAGTTCTCAAAGGATAAAACAAGTATCAAATTATTCCACGGAACGCTAAAGATAAACAGAGTAATTACCAGGGCAGAGCCTAAAAAAGTTCTACTCAACGGAAAAGAAACTAACTTCCCAATTGAACTTAAGGAAGGAGATTCACTCGATATCCTTTATTAACTTTTATTTCCTTAATTTTGTCATCTAAAAACACTAAAGTCCCTGAAGTCAGAGTTTCCCCGTTATAAATAGTTGCGGGAGGGAGTAAATATTCCTTTAAGCCAATAGGACTTCCCTTTTTCGATATTACAACAACTTCCGCCTCCATTTCGTCAAGCTCAAGTTCAAGGTCTTTCAAATAACCGTGCTCTCCTTTAATGACCGTGTAATACATGAAATCACTGCTAAGAGGATAAGGCAAGTCCTCAGTCCTTATCTTATCCTTAATCCTTTTATTATTAATATTAACGACAGCAATTACCGGAATTCCGTTAGATTTTGAGGCAAGCTTTAACAGCTTATCTTCCCTGAGTGGATTTATAAATAGGATATCCTTAGTTATTAAACCAGGAAAATCGACAGTTAGCACTTTATCCTCTATCATAACTTTCTTCAATAACTCAACATTAGTTCTTAAAGGGTCTTTATCTGTTATGTAAACCGGCCCACCGCTGAATATTCTAAATATTAAATGAGGTAAAGCATAATCGTCATAGCTCACAAACATATCGTAGTCCGGGTAAGCTATGTTGCTAAAGAACAGAGAATTATATGCATTAAATAACAAGTGTAACTTTGCATCTTCCTTCCACATAGGTATATAATCGTTAGAAGTCCTCATTATATTACTTAGGAAATAGCTAGTATAACACTCCGGAACCATAGACATGCAATTCATAACCTCTAAGCCGTTCAAACTGGCAGAGAGTTGTACTGCCTCCTCTATTTCTTCGGGTTTAGGATACTTCCTTATAACCCATTGGTTATCTACCTTAACAAAGGAGAAACCGTTATCCTTAACCCTTTTGTGAAAATTATAATATACCTTCAAAACCCTATCAAGTTGGTGAGGTATTTGATAACCTCCATTTGTTCTCTCACCGTCTCCTAGCTCTTCCTTTACTTTCTCGTTATAACCGTTCCAGTAAATATTTATTGTATGCCATAGCCCTACTTTTTCTATTCCCAATTTCTTTAACTCATTAACTGTCCTTTTAAATCCTCCAGGGAATTTGGCCTCGTCAGGATCTATTGAAGCCATTACCTTATTTTCCAACTTCTGCCAGCCGTCGTCTATTAAAACATAACTTAATTTAATTCCCTTGTTCAAGATACCTTTAACTACGTCAAGTACCTTATCCTCGGATAAATTAGTTAAGAACGCATTCCATGAACACCAACCTAACTTACCTAAAATCGAAGGCTTAGCCTTCTCCTCCCTAAGCTTTACGTTCTCACATTTACCCATTTCCTTAAATGCAGCTCTAATAGACTCATAAGGATCTTTACTTTCTCCTATAAATAAAGCCCAGAATACTTTATTAGGAGTGTATTTACCCTCAATAATTAACCTATTTCCCCTTATTGAGGAAGTAACTCCTCCTTGACTGTTAACAAGATAAGTGACGTAATTATTGCTTTTCCCCTCTTCAAAAAGTACTGCTATAGTAGGATAAACAAGTTCTCCTTCAACGTAGGAGTAACTCCAACATGGGGTTACTTTATTTATATCATCAAAATTCTTAAACTCACGAAATACGGGGTAGGATAAATTACCGGGCTTAACTGCATCCGTTCTTCCGTAAGTGTAT
>OGCG01000240.1_pt1 | contig 36770 bp, 36 predicted proteins | sample 1570061 | NCBI WGS metagenome assembly OGCG01 (sample SAMN06268698, study PRJEB24515) | hot springs metagenome | isolation source: Joseph's Coat, Yellowstone National Park, Washington, USA | place: USA:Joseph's Coat, Yellowstone National Park, Washington, USA
TGATATTATTATTGCAACTATAAGCAGAGCCCAGCTGTACGTCAGCATATATTCTAATACTGACTGGGCATGCACATTGCTTTTGCCATTCTTACGAATGGGCCTGCGCCTGCTTTCCATCAATATTATCAAGCAATATAGATATTTAAAATGTTATCTTTGCCGCTTTTTCAAAAGTACAATAGGACTGCGACCTCCTGGCAGATTTTCTTAATTATGGCAGCAATCTTTTTATATCTTAATGTTGTAACATTAAAATATATAAAAGGTGATCTTATGGAAAAGGCTGTGAAAGAGAGGACTGCACAGGGTAGGAAGTACACAACAATAACTATACCGGCGCCGCTCTTCGAAAAGATAAAGAAGATGATAGGCAGCACTGGTTTCTCTTCTGTATCTGATTACGCTACCTATGTGCTAAGGGAGACGCTGATAGACATAGAGTCAAACGGCAAGGGCAGCAAGGGAGAGATAGCATCAAGGCTCAAGGCCCTTGGATATATATAAGTGATAAAATGGACTTTGGCGAAATTGCAAAAAGGCTTACAGAGGATCCCTCTGAAGCAAACTGGAAGAGATTCGCTGCTGCACTCAAGAAAAGCAGCGCCAAGTTCTACAGGATTGTGTACATGCACGGCTCTCTGAAAAATGCAGAAGACCTCAGGCAGTCGTATGCAGAGCTGTACGACTCTAAGAAGAAACTTATTGCAAGGGTGCCTATATTCAAGAACATGAAAAATGGCGTTGAAGGGGCGACAATATATCTAAAGGGACTTGAGAACCTGCCGGTGGTATGATGATAGAGCAGAATATAAAGGAGCTTGAGGAGAGAAGCATATACATATTACGTGAAGCCAAGAAGCATTTCAACAATATGGCTGCGCTTTGGAGCATGGGAAAGGACTCAACTACAATGCTTGCAGTTGCGCGCAAGGCCTTCCTTGGCAGTGTACCATTTCCTGTGATACACATAGACAACGGCATAGACTTTCCTGAGACATATGCATTCAGAGAGGCACTTACAAAGAAATGGCATCTCAATCTAATAGTTGCTAAAAGCGAGATAAAGCCTGAGATATCAGGTTTCAGCTGCTGCGGCGCAAACAAGACAGAGGCGCTGAAGAGGGTGATGGCTGAATACAAATTTGATGCACTCGTTGTGTCTATAAGAAGGGATGAGCACGGGATAAGGGCTAAGGAGAGGGTGTTCTCTCCAAGGAGCAAGGACTTCAAGTGGGATTACAAAAACCAGCCTGCTGAGATATGGGATGACTACTCTTCAAAGATAGACAGCAAGGGCCATATAAGGATCCACCCGCTACTGGACTGGAACGAGATAGATATATGGAACTATATAAAAAAGGAGAAGGTGCCTGTTAATCCGCTCTACTTCTCCAGGAACGGCTACAGATACAGGAGCCTGGGCTGCACCCACTGCACGGTGCCCTTAAAGTCAGATGCAAAGAGCGTTGACGACATAATAAGGGAGCTGCGCTCTACAAGGGTTGAGGAGCGCTCAGGAAGGCAGCAGGACAAGGAGAGAGAGTATACAATGGAGAAGCTCAGGGCCTTCGGCTACATGTAGGTGCTTGTTTGATAATACGCAAGGTAACAATGCTCGGCCACAAGGACCATGGCAAGTCCACGCTGCTTGGCAGCCTTCTAATTGCAACAAAGGCAGTCTCCGAGGAGAGGATTGCAGAGGCGAGGCGCATAAGCAAGGAGCTCGGCAGAGACTTCGAGCCTGGTTTCATACTTGATGCCTTCTCTGAGGAAAGGGAGGGAGGGCTCACAATAGATACAACAAGGGCAGAGCTCAAATACAAGGGAGTCGGTTTTGAATTTATAGACGTGCCAGGTCATGAAGAGCTCATAAAGAATATGCTCACAGGGGCTTCAAATGCAAACACGGCGCTGCTTGTTGTTTCTGCTATGCATAACGAAGGTATAACAGACCAGACAAAAAGGCACCTGTTCATAGCAAAGATGCTTGGGATATCAAATATTGTAGTTGCTGTGAACAAGATGGATGCTGTGAAATATGACAAAACAACATTCTCTAATATAACAAATGACCTTTCAAAATACTTTGAAGCAATAGGCTTCCCTTCACACAATGTGAGCTTCGTGCCTATATCAGCATATGATGGCGACAACTTGATCAGAAGATCAAAGAGCATGGCATGGTATAAGGGGCCGCCGCTTATGGATCTTGTGCTGCGTGCTTCCGAGCCGGCTGAGAAAAAGAGCGGAAGGCTCAGGGTTGTGCTGCAGGGCAGGCTTGGCGAAATGGTCACAGGCAGAGTGGTGTCAGGAGTGCTCAAAAGAGGTTCTACAATTGCAATATATCCACGCATTGAAAGAGTGATAGTGCCTGATATAGTTGTGGCAGGCAGGAAGAGAGGAATAGCAAAGGCGGGAGAGAACATAGCTGTTAAGATGAGCATTAATGGGCAACCCGATGGAAGGATTGGATGCAGTGCAGGCGACAGGCCAATGGTGGCAAAAGGATTCGATGCTATGATATTCATAACAGCTCATATCAAAGGAAGGATTAGAATAGTGATAAATGGCGCATCTGTAGCTGCAGCAATTTCTAAAATCAGAGCTATAGACACATCAACTGGAATGCAGATGAGGGGCAAGCCAGGCACCCTTGACGCTGCATATGCTGAGATAAGGCTTGCACACGAGGTTGCATTTGAGAGGTTCAGCGAATTTGAAGAGCTTGGGCGCTTTACAATATACAACAGCAGGGGCTTTGCAGGCTTCGGCATTGTTGTCTAGTTGCCTCCATGCAGCTGCGATATGAGCCTTTCATAGCTGCGCAGCATCCTTTCCTCTGTGAAGTCTAATGCAATCCTTGCACTTTCTCTTGATGCAGAAGCCCTTGCTGCCTTTGATGAGATTAGCATCATTAAAGACTTCCTAAGACTTTCGATGCTGCCTGTCTTGAATGTTGGTATGCGGTAGCTCCTCAAGTCCTCTATATAAGCACCCTCTGAAAGCAGCATAGGCAGCCTGTGGGCAGACGCCTCAAGCACAGTGAGGCTGAAACCCTCCCAGAATGACGGCAGCACAAATATATCTGCTATATTGTAGAAGTACTGGAGCAGCTTCTCTTCAACTCCACCGGCAAATACTATCCTCCTATCGCCACCAGCAATGCGGATGTAATCACTAAGGGATGGCCCTTCACCGACAAGCATGAGCACTGCATCTGCATTGCTACCCTTGAATGCCTTTATCAGTGTGCTAACATTCTTCTGCCTCTCGAACATCCTCCCCACATAAATCACTACCATCTTACTTCCTATTGAATACCTTTCCTTTATGCTCTTCTCTATTGCCGCATTATGGCCCAGGCTCACGCTTATGCCGTTAGGTATATACACAACATCCTCTGTAAATCTTCTTATTGAATTATACTGCTCCTTGTTCAGTGCAACAACTGCATCAAAGAACCTGAAAAAATTCCTTAGTGCACCATTTACAGAGAGCGCCCTGACTCCGCTGCCGATTGTGAGAGGCATTGCCTTCTTTGAGAAATACCAGTCATTTAATTCAGAAGAGATGCTGCTGTGGTCAATGTATACCATCTTAGACTTTATGCCTGCAGCCTTCAGATAGATCAGCAGCGGCATGTCCTGCACAGAGTTTGATATTATAACAGATGGGTTTGCCTCTTTCATCTTCCTCGCTATTGCCTCTTTGTCTATGCCATGGAGCCTCCTGACCACAAGCGCATTGTATGCGAGCCTTGCTATTGCTGACTCAGATATGCTTTTATTCCTAAGTGATTTGCCTATAGCACCGCCATTTGAAGGCAGTATTACACCTCTTTCATTCTCGCTTAGGTATGACGTGCCGTAGCCTATGTAATATGTATTGAATGATCTGCGGAGGCCCTTGAAAAGTGATGCAGCTATGCGCGCCTCGCCTCCAAACTTGTTCAGCCTGCTTGGCATGTCAACTATTGCTATGCTCTCCATGAGAAGCGCCTCGTGCTTTTCTTTTCATATGCTGCTATGCGCCTTTTGCTTATTCCTTTAACCATGCTCACATTCGCAGGTATGCCAAAGCTCTCTGACTTCACCTCCTTGCTGCTTAGAAGCGAAGATGCATCTTTCCTTCCAGATATTGCAGCAGTCAAAAATCTCCTTAGGTTTACTAGTGACTGGTAGCCTCCATGCTCCTTGTTTATGTAGCCTTCTGGCATGTGCACTGCAAGTGGCACCCTTACTGCCTCGTCATACAGAACTGTGCCGTGGCCATAGAAATTGTGCTCGCCCAGCAGCTGGCCGTGGTCGCTTGTAAATATTACTATGGCATCTTTCTCAACCATGCTCTCAGCTATCTTTGCCGAATAGTTGTATGCCCTTTCAGAGGCTGTGCTGTACAGCCTGCGCCACAGTGACACTGCTTTTGCGCTTGGCGGAGTATTCATGAATGGCGTTGACCAGTCAAAGTCCATAGACTTCTTCCCTACGTAAGGGTCATGCGCCTCCATGAGGTTTATGAATAAAAAGAATGGGTGCTTCATGCGCATGCTTTGCACATTGCTGACTATGTTGCGGCCTCCCTTCTCTATGGGCCACCCGTCTATCAGCTTTGCCTTCGCTTTTATCAGTGCAGACTTTGGGGTCAGCAATGCGGCGCTTGCTAGTGCCTCCATGAACATGCTCGGGTCTTCCCTTAATGCATGGAGTGCTATCTTTGTCAGGCTATTTCCATATATATTTCTATACTTTGCTATAAGCGGTTTTATCTGCTTTGAAACCTCAACTGTGCTCCCAAATACATCAGTGAAATAAGATTCCTCCATGAAGCTCCTGAACTCGTTGAAGCCATATACAGGACTTACATATGGGTTGGCTGATATTGCATATGTGGAGTAGCCCATTTGGTTGAGATCACCCACCATTGTCGGCATTGAGAGCTTTATGCGGTCTATGTCCAACGACTTTATTGTCTTGCTTTCATGCGCTCCGTGCTCACTTGGATATAGCCCTGTGAAAAGCGATGCATGGCTCGGCAGAGTCCATGATGAGGGTGCAATGCAGTGCCTGTAGAATGAGAAGCCCATCCTTTCGAAAGAGTGCTTCCTGCCTTCTATCGCATCAAACATGTCTGATCTTAGGGTATCAGCCACTATGACTGCAATGTCAGGTTTCATCTATTCACTTTTTCTTCTCAACAAAGAAGCTCCCTATGGCAAGATATTCTGCGCCTGTGTTCTCCAATGTCCAGAGTGCATCCTCTGGGCTCATTACTATAGGCATGCCATGCTTGTTGAAGCTTGTGTTGAGCACTGCACCTGTGCCTGTCTTCTTCTTAATGCGCAGAATCAGCTTCCTGTAGAGGGGGTTCTCGCTGCCGAGAATCTGGGGCCTTGTCGTTCCGTCTATGTGGGATGCTGCAACAAGCTTCCCGAAATGCTCGTCAAAAACCTTGTAGCCGACAGTCATGAACCTGTTTGGCCTTGGATAGCGCTCAAGCAGTTTTGGCGCATCCTCTTCGATTATTGTGCTGGCGAATGGCTGGTAGTAGGGCCTCTTCTTTATTATAAGGTTTATCCTGTCCCTGTTCTTAGGGTCGCCAGGATATGCAAGGACGCTTCTGTTGCCAAGTGCTCTAGGGCCATATTCCATCCTGCCCTGGAACCAGAGTATTATCTTGTTCTCATCTGCTATCGCATCAGCTGCATATGATGCAATATCTTTTATTTCCTCATAGCTTATCTTTCCTTCTTTCTTCTTCTGCTTCAGGACATGCTCTATATGAGAGTCGTCGTAGGACGGACCATAGTAAAGGTTGTCTATCTGCCTGGGGTTGAAGACCCCGTGCTCCTTGTAGTCGACATAATATGCTGCGCCCATTGCAATGCCCCCGTCGCCCATGTGTGGGAACACAAAGAAGTCCTTAACATCAGGTAGCTCGTTTATCAGCATGTTTGTTATAACATTAGAAAAGAAGCCCCCAGCAACCGCTATGTTCCTTATCTTGGTCTCGTTTATGTACTGCCTTACTATCTTTAGCACCTGCTCCTCCACGTGCTTCTGCACAGCGTATGCGAATGCCTCTCTGTTGTACTTCCAAAGCAGCTTGTCCTTCATGTACTCTGCAAGAAGGTACTCGAATTTCTTTCCGCTTTTGCTCACAAGCTGCCTGCTCTTCTCGTCATACATTACTATGTCGTTCAGCTCATCTATCTCTGCAGGGTATGAATATGCAGCAAGGCTCATGAGCTTGCCCTCATCCTCGCTGTAGCGCATGTCGCATGCGACTGTTGCGGCTCCGTAAAGTATGCCTATGCTTGCGCTTGCATTGAACTGGTTGATCCTTTTCAGTTCGCCGTTGTCACCTATAGAAATTGTGCCACTGAGCCCATCGCCTGCACCATCCAATGTTATCACAAGCGCCTCCTTGAAGCCTGAAGCATAATAAGCGCTAGAAGCATGCGCGAGATGGTGCTCTACAAACACCAGCTTCTTGTCCAAGCCCACCTGCCTGAGCCTTGACGAGAGCATCATGCCTCCTATTGAACTTCCGAGCGCCCTCCACAGCGCCTTTGGCTTCTGGTCCTGGACTAGCCTGAATACAGCATTCCTGAAGTGCATGCTCGTCTTTGATGGCTTCGGCAGCTCCTTGCGCCAGAGCTTTCTCCTTTTTTTCTCAAGGCTCGGCATTACCCTTGCAAAAAGGGCGCTGCCGCCTATCCAGGCAACAGCAATCTTCTCAATATCATCAGAGTTTGCAAGTCCAAGCAGGTACTTTATTGAATTGCTTGGGAAGCCGACATCATTCTTCAGCTTTGTGAAGCGCTCCTCGTTGACTGCTGCAATAACATCCCCCTTTGAAACTGCTGCAGCGCCTGCATCATGTGCATCATGTATGCCCAATATTGCCATCAAACCACAAAATTTGTTAAACCAATTAATTTTATATATTAATATTTATATGCTATTATATAGTGCTCTGCAGGGCAGGGTAGTTGAGTGGAGGGTTTTTTGGACAGGCTTTTCTCATCTGTTAGCAGCAACTATGACAAGGTAAGCAAGGCGCTTAGCTTCGGCTTTGACAGCGTCTGGCGGGCACAGATAGAGAAAGAAATTTCAGATATGAAGAATGCAAGGGTGCTTGATGTTGCAACAGGCACAGGCAGTGTTGCCATAGCCATAGCAAAAAAACATAAAGACTTCAAGATCACAGGAATAGACTTCAACAGCGACATGCTGAATGTCGCAAGGGAGAAGAGCAGGGGCCTTAAGAATGTTAGGTATGTAGAAGGAAATGCAGAATCGCTCTCACTCGCAGACAGCAGCTTTGATGCAGTTGTATCAGCATTTTCTCTGGGCAACTTCAATGATGCTGGCAAGGCAATAGAGGAGATGCACAGAGTGCTTAAGAAAGGCGGCAGGCTTGTGCTGCTTGACATGTCAAAAAGAAGGAACGCAATAATGAAGAAGCTTGCAGGCATGTACTATTATGCCAAAATCGCACCTGCATTTGACAACGCTGTTAGGAAGGAGGTTGAAGAATACATACACAGCAGCTACTTTGAGGTTGATGCAAACAACATAATATCATTTCTAAAGGCGAAGGGCTTTTCTGAAATAAAAATCAGGAGGATGGGGCTCGGTGCTGCCTTCATAATAACTGCTACAAAATAGATTTTCAAGGCGCAAAGGCGATGCTCGCATATGCAACAACAGAGCTGTAATCTCCAGTATAATCGCCGGAATTTGCATACTTCAGCAGATAGCCCTTCTTTGCACCCCTTTTCTTGGCAACCATAGCTGCAACTGTTATTGGACCGTAGCCGCACGCAGTGTCGTCCGCCTTCCTCAAAAGATCGTTGAAACCATCGTAGTCAAGCTTTTCAAGTGCTCCTATTGCAGGGATGTCCTTGCGCTTGGCAACTTCTGCAGACTCGTAGTGGTTGAAGTCAGAGCTGGCTATCACTGCAACGTTCCTCTTAAGGCTCTCCGAAGCACTTATGATTGCACCGCTGAGAATATTGGCAGCATCGATTGACTGGTCACCCATGCATATGAACACAGCCTTTGGCTTTTCTACAACATATTGTAGGAATGGCAGCTGAACTTCAACAGAGTGCTCGTATCTGTGTGCAGATTCATCTATTTTTATGAAGCTGTTTGATGCTATCTTCATTGAGAGCTCAATGTCGTTTTCAATTGTCCCAAGGGGGGTCTGCCAGTCTTCCGCAGAAACAGATATCGGCGTGCCGTAGCCTGTATGGTTAGGCCCTATCACTACGAAGCTGTCAAAGTGCATACTCTTTGCTGCCACAGAGAGCGCCTTGTATGTGTATGCAGCAACATGGCCAGAGTAAATATATCCAGCATGAGGTGCCACAAAAGATGTTGCCTTGGATATTTTGTCATTTTCTATTGCTGCATTTGAGATTGCATCTTTTATGAATGCCTTCAGATCGGATGCAGAGCTTGGATAGAATGACCCAGCAACAGCAGCCTTCCTTGCCATAGCATCACATATTTATTATTCGTTGGTAAAATATAAACATGCAACGCAGGGCGATTGAAGAGAGGAGGAGATTTGCAGAGGATGTGATAAAGATACTTCTCAAGAAATATAGGAGCAGCACAAAAACATTCCTCAGAAGCCGCAATGTTACAGAGCTTCTTGTAGCTGCAATGCTGTCACCGCAGTGCACTGACAGGCAGGTAAACAAGGCAACAAAAGCACTCTTCAAAAGGTTTAGAAGCATAGATGACTATGCTAATGCAAATATTAAGACGATTGAGAGCTACCTGAGAAGCCTGAACTATTACAAGACTAAGGCGAGGAACCTCAGGAGGGCTGCGCAGATAATAGTAAAGGATTATGGCGGAATTGTGCCTGGAAGTATGAAGGATCTTATGAATCTGCCTGGAATTGGAAGGAAGGTTGCAAATGTTATAATGAACGAGGGCTTCGGCAGGGCGGAGGGCATTGCGATAGACACACACTGCATAACAGTATCAAATAGGCTTGGGCTTGCAAGAAGCAGGGACCCTGCTGTAATAGAGCGCAGCCTTATGGCAGTTCTGCCTAAAAGATACTGGGGCGTTGCATCTAATCTCTTAATAGCCCTCGGAAGGGACACATGCAGGGCAAGGAAAAAGGAGTGCTACAGGTGTGTGCTTAGAGATATATGCCCATCGTCAAACGCTAGGGCAGATGCCGGCATTTCAAAATAAACTTAGGTAGATTTCAGCTATTGCCATTCTGACAGAAAACGCAATAATATTTAAAATTGCTGTGCATAAATAAATACAACTAATTGTGGTTCGATGCATGAAGTAGAGGCGATTAGCAAGGTCCAGAGTGCAGAAAAAAGGGCTAGAGAACTCGTTGAAAAGGCTGAAGCAGAGAAAAAAGAGAGGATTGCAAAGGCAAATGAGGAGGCTGCTGCCATAATTGCAGAGGCTGAGGCTAAGGCTAGGGCCATAAGGGCAGAGGCGCTTGAAGGCGTAGAGAAGTATGCTGCTGAGCTCAGGAAGAGGAAGAGCGCGGAGGCTCAGGCTGCTGCGGCAAAGGTGGGCAGACTGAAGCTTGGGGTTTCTTCAAAAAAGAAAATTGCAAAAGATATAGTGAAGCTCATTCTAGGTGCATAGATGCTAAGATCGGAGCCGATGCAGAAAGTGAGAATCATAGGCTTACAGAGCGACAAGCATGCTGTTGTTGAGGAGATGCACAGGCTCGGCATGATTGATATAAGGAAGGGAACTGTTGATGCCGCTGATGATGCGCCTTCTGAAATGCTCAACAGCATATCTGACATGCTCATAAGGGTTGGAGGTGCTCTACAAATAATAGAGCGCAAGAAGAAGAGGAGCGAGGCATGGAAGCAGCCGCTGCATAGGGAGGAGCACAAAAGCGCGGCAGAGCTCATTGATATGCTTAAGAAAGATCATGTCATAGAGAGGATATATTCACTCAGTGAAAAGAAGAAGGAGCTTGGCGATGAGATTTCTGCACTTGAGAATGCAGAGAGGGTTGCAGGGCTATTTGCAGGGACAGGCATTGACTTTGGAGCACTTAAGAGCAGTGTGCTGGCATTCAGGGCCTTTGAGGCAGACCCTCGTGAAGCGGCAAAAGTGCAGCTCATGATTTCAAAATCTAAGATCAGGGCAGAGGTTATAACAGGAAGCGGCAAGAAGAGTGTTGGAATACTTGTTGCATATGAAAAGTCCTCAAGCATTGAGGAAATTATAAAAAGCACAAAGCTCAAGGAGATAGACCTTGGCGCAAGGTACCTTGACTCTAAGCCTGAGCATATCATGAGCAAGACAGCAGAGCTTAAGAAAAAATATACTGCGCAGCTGAATGATGTTGTGAGTGAAATCAATGAGATCAGCAGCAAGCACTACAACAGGATAGCAGGCTTTAAGGAGATGCTTGAGATAGAGGCTGCTAGGGCTGGTGTGAGCAGCTCTTTCAAGAGGACTGACAGCACTTTCATAATAGAGGGATGGGTGCCTAAAAAAACGATGCACAGGGTTTACGAGGGCATAGAGAATGCAACCAAGGGAAGGTACTACATTGAAGAGCTGAAGACCGATGAGCTTGCACCTACACTTATGTCAAGGCCGGGATTCCTGAAGCCTTTTGACTACATGATGGAATTTTATTCTATGCCAAGGAGTGACGAGATAGACCCTACATGGATATTCATAATATTCTTCCCGATATTCTACGGATTGATGGTAAGCGACGTTGGTTATGGCATTGCCTCTCTTATATTCGTTACATGGATAACAAAGATTACAAATCCTGACGGGCTGGTGTACAATGCAGCAAAGATATGGCAGCTCACTTCCATATCTGCGATTGTCTTCGGCTTCCTTTCAAACCAGTACTTCGGCTTCCAGCTCAACCAGTACTTTACAACCTTCACTGGGTTTAGCTGGCTGAAGGATGCGACTGCAATAATAGGCATAAGCATACTTTTTGGCATATTCCAAGTATGCCTCGGCCTTTTCTTCGGCTTCATAAATGACTATCATCATAAGAAGAAGTTGCTTGCAATAAGCAAGCTCACTGGAATTGTCACAATCGCATTCGGAACTGTGGCAGTTGCAAGCGGCTTCTTTAATTTGCTCAGCCCTGCGCTCGCGATGCCAACTGCAATAGTTGCAGTAATTGCACTTGTAGCAACAGGGGCAATGAGCGGAATTGAGGCAAGCGAGCTCACAAACCTCATAACACACCCTCTAAGCTATGCAAGGCTCATGGGCTTCGGGCTTGGGAGCGTTATAATTGCAATGCTCATAGACATGGCCTTCACCCCAACTCTATCACATGGTGTCATAATATTTGCAGTGCTTCTTGTGGTTTTCATAACGCTGCACTTCCTTAACATGATATTAGCAATATTCGAAGGAATAGTGCAGGGTATAAGGCTCAACTTCGTGGAGTTCTTCTCCAAGTTCTACATAGGAGGAGGCATAAAGTTCAGGCCTTTCGCATACAAGAGGTTTTATACTAAAGAATAGTGGTTTTATGGCTATAACAACAGAGGCTGCAATAGCAGCAATAGGCGCGGGAATAGCAATTGCAGGAGGCGCAATAGGTACAGGTATGGCTCAGTCAGGCATAGGCAGTGCTGGTTTGGGGCTCATAGCAGAGAAGCCGGACCAGATGGGTATTGTGCTGCTCTTCTTGGTGCTGCCTGAGACACTCCTTATATTCGGCTTCGTGATAGCAATACTAGTAATGCTCTATGCTGGAATAATATAGAAGGGTTTGCATGGCGCTGGAAGCTATAGAGAAGGAGATAGAGGAGAAGGGCACTGCCAGTGCCACCTCTATAAGGAAGGAGGGCGCTGCTGAGGCAGATAGGATAATAGAGGAGGCAAAGAAGAGGGCTGCGCAAATAATAGAAGATGCAAAGAAGTCGGCTGCAGCTGATGCAGAGGCGCTGAAGAAATCCGAAGAGTCAAATATAGAATATGAGGCAAACAATATAATTTCAAAGGCAAGGAGTGCTGCAGTAGAGAGAGAGGCAGAGGCAGTAAAGAGGGAAGTTGAGAAAGAGCTTGAGTCGCACATTAAGGAAATGCTCTCTTCTGCCGCAAAGGAGTTCTCAAAGATATCGAATATCGAAGAGGCCACAGTAGAGATTGGCAGTGCACACTCTGGCATAGCAAAGGATATGGGGATGAAGGTTGCAGCTAAGGGCATACATGGCTTTATGATAAGGAGCGGCGACGGCAAGCTTGTACTAGATGGAACATTTGAGACGCTAGTAGATAGGCATTATAGCAGCATTGTGAGTGCTGTTTCTGCTGCAATGCCGGGCAGCATCCCGCATGCCGCAGAGCATAAATCAGCAGCCAAAGAAAGAGCAGCGAGGAAGAAAAGGAAAAGGTGATTTGATAGTGCTTTCTGGATATAGTGCCGCATCTGTCTTCGGATACTCCAATGCAAGAGTAAGGGCGATGGAGTCAAAGCTCTTGGGCAGAGAGACGATGCAGTCAATAATAAACGCGAAGGATGCGGGAAGCATAGTCTCAACGCTCTTCAATACTAGCTATAAAGACCAGATGATAGAATTCGGCGGTGTAGACACAAAGCCTGAGTTCCTTGACTTTGTACTGAGCAAGAGCCTTGCAATAAGCCTGAGCAAGCTCGTTGCTGCAACACCCACAAATTACAGAAGTATAACAAGGGCAATAGTTGGGAAGTGGGACCTTTACAACGTCAGGATAGCGATAGAAGCCAAGGGCAAAGGGCAGGGTTTCAATGATATAGCTTCATATGTAATAGATTATGGAACATATAATGCAGCGGTTATAAAGGATGTGCTGAGAGAGGAAAGCATTGAGGGCATGCTTTCGAGGCTGCTGCCTAATTCGCCATATGCAAAAGCTATACAGAGCTGCCTTGATGCTTATAGGAAGAACAGGAATACACTTGATGCGATAGCAGAGCTTGACAGGATATACTATTCTGAACTTGGAAGAGTTATAATACCAATGAAGGATATAGGTGTCGAGGCTGCAAGGATTGCCAAGATGGATATTGATATGAGAAACTCACTGACCATGATAAGAGCAAAGAGGAGGCAGCTCAGCTTCAATGCGATAAAAGGGCTTCTAATTGAAGGAGGAAATATGAATCAGAGCGAGCTTGAAAGGATATTCGAGTCTTCAAAGGAAATAGATGAGATGGTTGTGCAGCTGAGGGGATTCGACCTCAAACATGCTGCAGAAGTCTACAAAAAGGACAGTGCAAAGCGCATGCTTGTATTTGAGATCGGGATGAGGAACAGCATATTCAATTCTAGTATAAGGCTGCTCAAGCACAGCATGCTCTCTTTCACAACAGTTATGGCGTATATGTATCTTAAGGAGATAGAGGTTTTCACAATAAGGATACTTGCAAAGGGCATGCTCTACGGACTTTCTAAGGAAGACATAGGAGAGCTGATAACATGGAGCCAGTAAAAGGCTACAAGATAGCACTTATAGGCAGCGAGCTTCCGGTGCTTGGTTTCAAGCTTGCTGGGCTCACTGAGTCATTTAAGGCATCTGGCGGCGAAGAGGCTGAAAAGCTTCTAAAGGAGCTGCTTCAGAGGCAGGATATAGGCCTTATCGCTATAACGAGCAGGCTTGTGAGGCAGATAAAAGATAGAAAGCTCCAGAATGCGATAACAAACAGCCTGCTGCCATTGATCATTGAGATACCTGAATACGGAGAAAAAGGTGTTGAGAGCGAGACGCTCAAGATGCTCATAATAAAGGCAATAGGAATTGATATAACGAAAAATGTTTAGGTGGTTAATTGGGTTACATAGAAAGAATTTCAGGACCTTTGGTGATTGCTAACGAGATGCTCGGGAGCAAGATGTACGACGTTGTAAAAGTTGGGAAGCAGAAGCTTATAGGAGAGATAATACAGCTAAAGGGGCCGAGGGCTGTTATACAGGTATATGAAGACACAAACGGTCTCAGGCCTAGTGAGCCAGTGGAATCTACAGGGCTTCCGCTTGCAGTTGAGCTTGGCCCTGGTATTCTTGGCAACATATACGACGGCACACAGAGGCCTTTAGAAGTCATAAGGAGCAAGAGCGGGACTTTTATAGGAAAGGGCATAGCTGCAAGCCCAATAAGCAGGGATAAGAAGTGGGAGTTTGTTGCAGACAAGTCGCTGAAGGAGGGACACCAGATAAAGGAGGGTATGATTATAGGCTACGTCCAGGAAACTGATCTTATAAAACATTATATAATGGTGCCGTCAGGCATAGAGGGTAAGCTGAAGAGCATAAGGAGTGGGAGGTTCACTGTAGACGAATGGGTGGCAAAAGTAGAGGGCAAGGATGGGATTCAAGAAATAATGATGTCGCAGAAGAGGTCTGTCAGAAAGGCTTCTCCATACAGGGAGAAGATTGGATCAAACGAGCCACTGATAACAGGGCAGCGTGTTATAGATACTTTCTTCCCTGTTGCAAAGGGGGGAACTGCAGGAGTGCCAGGTCCTTTCGGCAGCGGGAAATGCGTCACAGGAGACACAGAGGTCCTTCTAGCGGATGGAAATATAAAAATTATAGAGGAGCTATTCAATGAGAACGAGCATAATGCCAATAACATAGTCAGGTTTGAGAATGACGAGGAGATAATATTCCTTGGCAAACCCATTGGTATATACTCTTTCAAAGATGGAAGGATAGTTAAAAGCGAGACAAACCTGTTATACAAGGGAAGGAGCACTAAGATCGTAGAAATAAAGACAAGGACAGGCAGGGTTGTAAAAGTAACACCGGTTCACAAGCTTTTCAAGATGGGCGCAAATGATAAAATAGAAGAGACTGAGGCTGCGCTGTTAAAGCCCGGAGATTACATAGCAGCAGCAAGGAGATACGATGTGGAGCAGTATGATGTTGAGATAAATGTAGATCCGGTAAGTAGCAGCAGATTTGAGCCATCGCTACATATACCAAAAAGAGTAAGCGCAGAGCTCAGCGAATTTTTTGGGCTTTATGCAGCAACAGGCTATATAAAAGGCAAAGACACTCTGGTGTTTGCAAATTTGGATGAATCACTTCTGGGAAGGCTTGCATACCTTTCTGACTATCTTTTTGGCATTAAGCCAGAGAGTGTTGCAAACAGAGTGCATGCACAGGATATTGAGATATTAAATGCGGGGCTTGTGAAATTGCTGCATGCACTTGGATGCAGTGGCCTTGCTAAAGAGAAATCAATACCTGAAATGATTATGCGCTCAAGCAACAAAGTGCTGGGTGCATTCCTTAGCGGCTACTTTGCTGGCAGCGGCGCATTCCGCAATGGGAATGTAGAGCTTTCAACTGCAAGCAAGAGGCTGGCGACGCAGCTCGTATATGTGCTTTCAAGATTCGGCATTCTGAGCAGCATTTCTGAGAAGAATGTTAAAGACTCAATGCATTACAGCATTCAAATTATAAACAGAGAGGACCTGAATCTCTTCTACAATGTAATAGGTAAAGGAGTAGAAACTGAGAGTATCAAAAAACTTAGGGATTATGTATACCAGAAAGAAAGTAACGCTGCTATGGATATTGCGCGTGATGCGAATACTGCACTCTCATTACACAATAATGTAAGAGTTGTGAATTCAGAGGGCACGGAGGTTGTAATGCAGAAACAAGATAGCGCAGAATTAAGCAAGGCAATGGATTACATATTCTATGACCAGATTGACGAAATAAAAATCATAGAAGGAAATTTTGATGTATATGATGTTTCGGTGCCCAACTACGGTATGAATTTTGTCGGTGGCAATGGTGGTATGATACTGCACAATACAGTCATACAGCACCAACTCGCAAAATGGAGCGATGCTGATGTGATAGTATATGTTGGCTGCGGGGAAAGAGGCAATGAGATGACAGAAGTGCTTACAGAATTCCCTGAGCTTAAAGACCCTAAGAGTGGCAAGCCTCTCATGGAAAGGACTGTGCTTATAGCCAACACAAGCAACATGCCAGTCGCAGCAAGAGAGGCCAGCATCTACACTGGTATAACAATCGCAGAATACTTTAGGGACATGGGATACAGCGTCGCACTCATGGCAGACTCAACATCTAGGTGGGCCGAGGCAATGAGAGAAATATCAGCAAGGCTTGAGGAGATGCCGGGTGAGGAGGGCTATCCTGCATACCTGCCAAAGAGGTTGGCTGAATTCTACGAGAGAGCAGGCAAGGTTGTGGCTCTAAGCGGCAAGACTGGCTCTGCAAGCATAATAGGCGCAATATCACCACCTGGTGGTGACCTTTCTGAGCCTGTGTCGCAGGGCACGCTCAGGGTTGTAAAGGCATTCTGGGCGCTTGATGCATCGCTTGCTTGGAGCAGGCACTTCCCTTCAATAAACTGGCTCACAAGTTACTCCCTCTATTTAGATGCGCTTGAGCAGTGGTATGTAAAGAATGTTGGTGAGGACTTTGTTGCAGATAGGAAGGAAGCTATGAAGATACTTCAGAGGGAGTCAGAGCTTAAGGACATTGTGCAGCTTGTTGGCTCAGACGCGCTACCTGACTCTGAGAGAGTAATATTAGAGATAGGCAGGATGCTCAGGGAAGACTATCTCAGGCAGAGTGCATACGATGAGATAGATACATATACGAGCATGAAGAAGCAGAAGCTTATGCTTTCATCAATACTCCACTTCGCAAAGGGCGCTGTTGATGCTGTCGCCTCAGGCGTCTCTGCAGATGCTGTCTCAAAGATGAAAGTGAGGGGCGAGATAGCAAGGATGAAAGAAATAAAGGAGGCAGATGCTGAGAAGTCAATAGCTGCTATAAACGCAGAGATAGATGATGAATTCATGAAGCTGAAGAAGCAGGAGCAGATGGAAGAGGGCAGCGAGGCTGCAAAGCAGGTGTAGACATGAAATTTGAAATAGATTACAAGACTCTGGAAAGCGTTGCAGGGCCGCTCATTGTTGTGGGCAAGGTCGGCAATGCAGCATATGGTGAAATAGTAAAGGTAAGGCTGCAGAACGGTGAGACGAGGCTTGGGCAGGTGCTTGATACAAGCGACAAGAATGCAGTGGTGCAGGTGTTCGGCCCAACTACAGGCATAGACATAGACAAGACATCTGTCAGCTTCATGGGAGAGACATTCAGTGTAGGAGTTTCTGAAGATATGCTTGGAAGGATATTCGACGGCCAGGGAAGGCCCAGGGACTCTGGAGGCGAAGTCTCTTACAAGGAGAAGCGCGACATAAACGGCGCGCCTATAAACCCATCTGCAAGGGCTATGCCATCTGACTTTATAGAAACAGGCATATCAAGCATAGACGGGCTTATGACTTTAGTGAGAGGGCAGAAGCTCCCGATATTCACAGGCGCAGGTCTGCCGCACAACCAGCTTGCAGCACAGATAGCAAGGCAGGCAAAGGTTAAGAGCACCCAGGAGAGCTTTGCAGTGGTGTTTGCAGGTATAGGAATAACCTATGACGACGCAATGTACTTCATAAACGAGTTCAGGAAGACTGGTGCAATATCAAGAAGTGTAGCTTTCATAAACCTTGCTGACGATCCTAGTATTGAGAGGATCCTGACACCAAGGTTAGCGCTCACAACTGCAGAATACCTCGCATATGAGAGAGGGATGCACGTTCTGGTAATGCTTGACGACATGACCAATTACTGCGAGGCATTGAGGGAGCTTTCAAGCGCAAGGGAAGAGGTGCCGGGAAGGAGAGGATACCCTGGTTATATGTATACAGACCTTGCAAGCATATATGAGAGGGCAGGAATAGTAAAGGGCAAGAAGGGCAGCATAACCCAGCTCAATGTTGTTTCAATGCCAAGCGACGATGTTACACACCCGATACCTGACCTGACAGGATACATAACAGAGGGGCAGATATTCATGGCAAGGGACCTGAGCAACAGGAACATCTATCCGCCAATAAACCCTCTTGGATCACTCTCAAGGCTTATGAGCAACGGCATAGGCGCAGGTAAGACAAGGGAAGATCATAGAGGCGTTGCAGACCAGCTTTATGGTGCATATGCAAAGGCTCAGGATGCAAGAAACCTGAGCTCAATAGTAGGGGCTGAGGCATTGAGCGAGAGCGACAAGATGTACCTTAAGTTCGGCGAGGCTTTTGAAAGAAAGTTCATAGGACAGGGACCTTACGAGGACAGAAGCATAGAAGAAACGCTAAACATAGGCTGGGAACTGTTGTCAATGCTTCCTGAATCAGAGCTCACAAGGATAAAGAAGGAGTACATTGAAAAGTACTACAAGAGGTAATTGCTTGCAGAAGGTAAACCCTACAAGGATGAATCTCATAAACCTTAAGAGAAGGGTAGCCATGGCGAGGAAGGGGTACGGAATACTGAAGCGCAAGAGAGAAGTACTTGTTATGGAGTTCCTTAAGATGTTGAAGATGTCAAAGAATGACATAAGTTACCTAAACGCAATAATGGAGAAGGCTTACAAAGGCGTGGCTATAGCCTCTGCATACATAGGCAACTTCGAACTAGAGGAAGTTGCAATGCACATGGATGAGGCAGAGCCGATAAAGATAACTATAAAGAACATCATGGGAGTCAGGGTGCCTGAAATAAGCAGGGCTAACAGGCAGGCAGTTGTCAACTACAATATTATATCAACAAACATTGCAGCAGATGACATAAGCAGCGACTTCTCAAACGCAATGAATGTTATGATAGATGTAGCGCAGAGGGAGCAGGGGCTTAAGAGGATAGTTATAGAGATAGACAAGACAAAAAGGAGGGTAAATGCGCTGCAGAATGTTGTAATACCAGGCATAATGAGCCAGTCAAAATATATAGCAATGCATCTTGAGGAGATGGACAGGGACACCTTCTCCGCATTGAAGCACGTCAAGAAGAGGCTGGCTAAGCAGCAGGGCTCTTGAGCATCAGATTCATGCTGCATGCTGCAGTCGCTGCCTGAATATTTCTATGGGTTGCTTTGATGACTAACGCATGCCTTTTCAGCGGCGGAAAAGATTCTGTGCTTGCACTGCACAAGGCAATAGGGATTGGAATTGGCATAGACCTTCTTATAACTATGATGCCGAAGAGCAGGGAGAGCTACATGTTCCATTTTCCTAACCTTGAATTCACGAAGCTGCAGGCAGAATCTCTAGGCATAAAGCAGGTGTTGGTAGTAACAGAGGGTGCAAAGGAGGATGAGCTCTCTGACCTTGAAGAGGCACTTGCTAAAAATAATGTAAAGCTGCTGGTAACAGGCGCGATTGCAAGCAGGTACCAGGCAGATAGGATAAATAATATTGCAGTTAAGCTTGGAATTGAGCATGTAGCGCCTTTGTGGCACATGGACCAGCTTGATGAGCTCAGAGAAGTAGCTGCAAAATTCGATGCCATTATCACCTCTGTTTCTGCGGAAGGGCTAGACGAGTCGCTGTTAGGCAAGAGGATAGACAGCAGTGTTGTAGAAAAGATAGAAAAGCTTAGCAGGCGCTATGGCATAAACCCTGCATTCGAGGGTGGTGAGGCTGAAAGCTTTGTACTTGATGCACCACTCTTCCGCAAAAGAATAAAAATTAAAAAGGCGCATATAGAATGGCACTCAGGTAGCGGAATGTATATTATAGATGATGCAGAACTTTTGCATAGGTGATCAAATCACAATATTGTCAAAGAGAAGCACATTTGCAGGAAGCCCTATACAGGAAAACGACATGCTTGTCGCTGAACTCAGAAAGAAAGGCAAGGAAATCATAAGGCTTAACAGGGGAGACCCAGCGCCATATTTCAGGACGCCAAAGTACATAACCGATGCATATATTTCGGCACTGAGGAAAGGGCTTACATACTATTCTAGCGCCGCAGGTCTTAGTGAGCTGAGAGAGGCAATACTGAAGCGCCACAAGAGAATGTTCGGCCTAGATGCAGACATGGACTCAGTAATAATAACCCAGGGAGTATCTGAGGCTCTGCAGTTCATAAACAGCGCAATGATAGATGAGGGTGATTATGCGGTTCTCTTCAAGCCTTACTATCCTCTTTATTCCCTTTTCCTCTCGTTTTATGGAGGCAGGGCGATAATGGAGAGCTATTACGAAAGCATGAAATGGAACATTGACACAGACAGGCTTGAGAAAGTGATAAGCGCACACAAAAATAAGCGTATAAAGTATATGCTTATAACTAACCCAAACAACCCGACAGGCACTGTGCTTGACAGAAAGGTGCTTGAGGATATTGTAGATATTGCAAATGACCATGACATCTTTTTGGTAAGCGATGAGATCTATGATGAGATAGTCTTCAACAATGCAAAATTCACAAGCATTGCAGAGATAGCTGACGGCATTAAATACATGATACTCAATGGCGCATCAAAAGACTATGATGCCACAGGCTTCAGACTTGGCTATGCGATAGTGCCAGGCACAGATGCAGACTCCATGGCAGTGAAGAGAAAATTCATAGAGCTTGCGATGTCGAGGCTCTCTGTTAATACGCCTGCGCAGTATGCTTTTGCAGAGGGAATTTCCAACCAGAGGGAGCACTCAAAAGCAATAAAAAGCATGGTGAAGCAGATTGCTGAAAGGGCCAACTTCGTCACAAAGATGATCAATGAAAGGGATTATATGCATGCAGTTGAGCCCAACGGCGCATTCTATGTCTTCCCACGCATAGACCTCAAGGCACTCCACATGAAAAGCGACAGCGACTTTGTAGTGAGTTTGCTGAAGGAGGAGGGTGTGCAGCTCACAAGGGGCTCTGGCTTCGGTGAGGGAGGTTATGCAAGGATAGTTGCATTGCCTCCTAAAGAGGTGCTTAGAGAGGCGATTGAAAAGATAGACAGGTTTGCGAAAAGGCACTCTAAGGAGGCATAGTCTAATGGTAGGACGGCACCCTTACAAGGTGCAGACAGGAGTTCGATTCTCCTTGCCTCCATCTGACTTAACGTTACGTGTATTTACTATATTATTTATATGCTTTTGCTTTTATAATGCTTTTATAATGTATAATGATAGCATGGTTGAGCCGTTGGAAAATGCGGAGAGATACGCGGAGCTGATCATAGAAGTGAAACGGGTACTGCGGCCATACTCTGATAGATTGTTGAAAACGCAGAGGAGGGAGATGAAGGCAATCGATGTTGTTTACAATATCCACCAATATATCAACTATGCTGTATCGGTTCTGGGAGGATTTCTACAGAGCCAGAAGAAAAGAAAAGTATCGAAGAAAGCTATAAAAGGCAGAAGAATAATTGAAAACATAATTGGTAGTAGTCATGAAAATTGAAGAAAAAGAATACTCCAAAGAAGAATTTAAGAGGTATATGTTAGAGCATTCAGAAAAAATATTCGAGGTAAAAGAACGAAAATCCTGGCTAAAAATATATTCTTTATTAGTGGAGAATGATAAATGGAAAACAAACTTATTTTCTAGTGATGAACTTCAACAAATGGGCGAGATATTTAAAGCAAAACTAATTGATATAGATGAAGACGGCAATAGAAAAGAAACAATTTATTATGCATATGAGGAACAAAAAGGTCTCCTCCTATTATACACTACCGCAAATAAAGATGATTATGAAAAAAGTTTAGGGAAACGTATCGAAAATAGAAAAGGAGTAACGAAGATGTGGATAAACCCCACATTATTTGGGAATTTTTGGAATGGGATATTAGCAGACACTAAAGGGTACATATATAGATTCAGCAGCAATCGCAACTTTATAAGTGAGCATCCTTCTAAAATCAGGCCAACTTTTGAACGACGCATTATTTATTCTGGAAAGGATGCAAATCAATCTCTAGATGAACTTTCAGAGTTATATGGCGTAGCTCCATACTCGGTCTCTATAAGGGTTAGTGAAAACCTAAAGTTAAAGATAACTAACGATGGACTTTATTCTGCTCAAGAAGCATCTGCAGAGGCATTACAACTTTTCTATAAGCATCTAGAGACTATCAAGAAACCGATTTTGTCACTAAGCAATATATCTAAATCATTCAAATTTAATTTTGTAGAAGAAGCTGAAACAAAACTAAAGATACCTTCAATAAGTGCTGGAATAATAGAACTAAAATCTACAGAGATAGATGAAGAAACAATAAAAGAATTCACCCAAAAACTCGAGAATTTCTCTTTTGTAGATAAACACACAGAAGTTGGGTCCTTAAGTTTTACTGCTACAGTGATAGACAAGTTAAAGGATTCGGTATTTGATATAAGTGCGAGCAGTAAACAAATTTTAATCGTACCAAAAGTTAGGTCTACTTTTGAATCATTCTTAGAATTCTATAGAAATGTAGTAGATATAATCGACCCCTCTGCAGAACTATCTTTGGTAAAGGAAAGAGGCTAATGGCGATTACACATGATAAAGGACGAATTTTCAGAAAAGTTAACTGGGGATTTAAGGAAAAAATACTTAGATGAAAAAAGAAACATAATGAAAGAATTAGGCGGTAGGCATGATAAGGAATTCAATTTCTTTCGTGATACACAGAATCAGGAAATAGAAAAAGACGGAAGGCACAGAAATTTAATAAATTCGTGTGTAGCTCCTTTTACCCAAAACGGCTCAATGTATCACACTGGATATAGATATATTCGTGCTGCGCCTCTTTTTGAAATAGGTGTAAAGAACTTCGACTTCCTTTTATTTAACAGAAACAAATCGATTGCCATATTTGGGGAATGCAAAGGAACTATATCTAATCCAGCAGCCTTGATTAGTGATATAGAAAAGCAGAAAAAAGCCGTTCAAGGCAATATGAATTTAGTGAAAATGGGTTATTTGAAAATGCCAGAGACAAGCAATATAGATGTAGAATATGTTTTGGCTGTTCCATCAAACTACTCTCAAGAAGTTGTAAATGCTGTAGTAAAATCTGACACAAATCTCATAGTATGGCATGCGCCTCTTACTGAAGCAGATGAGATTTCAATGGCACATCCGCCAAGTGACAGTATAACTGATATGCGACGCATGTTGCACAGAGATAATGAACTCAATGGGATGAGTCACGTCAAAAGTAATAGAAAAATATTTAGTTATTTCCCACAAGGACACATTGTTACAAAACTTCATTCACTTATGTCGTCACTACATTATGAAAGTTCTGGTGTAAATATATCTAAGGAATTATTAAGAGAGGTTATCTCTAAAGACTTGTTTTATGCTGAAGAAAAAGTAGACCAAACCGTAGATGCGTTAATAGCCAAAGCAATCGAAATAGGCTTTTTAGATCCAAATACAGACGGGAATATGTACAAAATAAAATCTAATACAAGAAAAGCAGATAAATTAGAGGCAATATTGCAAGAAAAATGGATAAGGAAACAATTTGAGAACAAACAAAGTGATGCAGAAGAAACCAAAGTGGATGCTTTAAGGAAAGAGATACAAAACGAAATAGACAAGCAACAAAAGTTATAAAACGTTCGTTTTCCGACCACTAACTTTGCCATCTGTAAACTCTCAAAAAAACCTGCAAAACGCGTTGAGGACTCTAGAATTTATCAGTTACCTATAACCCATTCGCTGAACGGGCAGTTTGAGATTTGAACTGCAAACGGCTATGGCTGCTGCTTGCTCAACCTGCTGATTTGATGGCACAGATGCCTGGCTGGGCTGGGGCTAGATGTTCGCCCTCGCCGCTGAAGCTAGGGGCTCGGGGCTCTTGCGGCTCGGGCTCGCGGGCTTGCACGCTCGGCTCACGTGGGGCATTGAAACCACATCGTAATTTACACATCTATTTTGAGGCTGAAACAAAAGTGTAGCCTTTCCTTCAGTTGATAAAGACCGCAAACTCTACACCTTGGGAAGCACAGTGGTGTAGGAATTAGGCACAAAAATTCGCACCTTCCATCCAAATCATGCCAAAACTGGACTGGAAGAGCGAGACGATCGCTTTAATCTGAAATCGTGAGCAAGTCCGAGACTTTTGATATCATTTGCTATCGAAGTATAGCGAAAATACAGCTCACGTAACGTCGTATGCCCTGTGCCTCCATTTCTGTTGAAGAATCAGATATTCTAAGCTGCTGGCTACTTCTTAGGCTTCTTTGCATTCTTAGTTCCCTTCTGCTGAGGCTTTGCATCCTGTTTTGGCGCTGGCTGCTGCGCCTGCTGCTCCGCTTCATTCTCCTGATCTTCTTCGCCTGGCGCTGCATTGTGCTTTTTTATGGTGCTGTCAAACCACTTGTTGAAAGAGTCCTCAGATGTGAGAGGCGTTGAAGCTTCTGCTTCATTGTTAGTAGTTTCGCTGCCCTCAGAATCAGATGTGCTAATAGGTGGTATGCTTGGGCTGCTACTGCTCATCTCATTGAGCATCCTTGCCTCTCTGACCTTTGAGATTATATATATTCCGAATATTGCTATTATCACAATCGCTGCGTATATTATTATAGGACTGCTTGGCATGCTCACTTTCGGCAGCGCGATTGCAGACGTCCTGTAGCTGCAGCTCCTCACAAGGGAGGTCTCGTTGCTGAGCATCCTGGCACTTGCGTTAAGGTATGCACTTGATGACTGCAGCGTATTTAGCATAGAGTATGATGACAGCAATTTTATTGAGCTGTTTATGTAATCTGCATAGCTTGTGCCATTTGCCAATGTACAGTTTGAGAGGATCTTTTTATTGGACGTGTAAATATTGGTTGCATTTCCAATGATATATCTTGCCTTTATAATGTTGTTTGATATCTTGTTTGCATTGCTTGTGAATGATGAGTATATGCCGCTAGACTTCTGGAGGGTTGAATTTGCAAGCAGCAGCTCTCCATACGCAGACTGCAGGCTTGAATTAGCTATTAGAGAGCTTGCGTTCTTGATACTGCTCCCTGCAGAATATAAGCTATTAGCAAGTGTTGCATTGCACACACTGTATGTGCCGCAGAAATAATTGTACACTCTGCTCATATTCATATAAGTTGAGTTAACACTATAGTAGATGCTGAGCAGCATGGAGCCGAATGTGGTCTGGTAATGGGTTATATTTACTATGAAAGACTGTGAGAACCTCACCTGTGGGTAGTTTTCTGAAACGAGTAGCAGTGTTATATTCCTTGAGAGTGTACCATTGCCATAAAATATGCTTATAGGCTTTATTGCAATGAAGCATGTCACTGTAGAGGAGCTTGCAACACTGCATATCTTACCATATATGTTAGTGGGCATGCTCTCGTTTATGAAGTCAGTAGGATATACAGTGAAGTTGCCGTAATAAGGTGCATATGGTGCAGAAACCGAGAATGTTATTGTTATGTTGGCCCCGTCAGGGCATGATATGTAGCTTGCATTTATCTGTGTGCACTTAAGTGGTGCGCCACTGAATAGCGGTGAAACAGAAAGACTGTATGCTGGCTGTACAAGCGCAAGAAGCGCGAAAAGTGCAATAGGTATGCCCATATATAAAATAACAGCATTTCCCATCAGCATCAACTTCATGAATTGCAGCGCAATATTTATTTATCTTCCCTCAAATAAAAACCTTTCTTTTCGTTGAAAAAGCAACAAAAATTATTAGCAATTTTATAATTGCTCAGAAGCGTATGGAATATGTGTTGCGGAATATCTTCTTTCCCCTTCTGATGCCGTAGAGCGTGTATGAGACTGTAGGCTTAAGGCTGTATGCCTCTATGAATGATGCAGCAAGCTTTTTATCTGGCAGGCGTATGTCATAGCCCCCTTCCGCTTCTGTTATGCTCAGAATGTAGCTCCCCCTCTTTGACATATAATGCTCTAACCTAGCTATTGTTGTGCGCATTTTCTGTGCCTCCCCTCTCAGCTGAAAGAGCGCCTCATAATAGCCTGAAGACTTCCTGTAGCAGTCTGTGCATATTGTATCTTTGCGCACTATTGATATCTGCTTCCTAGCCTCGATTGTGCCCTCTGACATTTCTGCAAAAAGCGTGATAGATGCACTCTCTGAATTGTAAGAGCTCACCTTTACTGTATAGCCCTTGAAGTACTTCCTTATTGCAGCTGCAAGGCTTTCCCTGTCAAGTTCTACAAAGCCTGCCGATGTCTTTATACGCCCGCAGCGTTTGCATACTGTAATCTCGGCCTTGCCAGGCACTGCTGATGCTATCTTGTCTCTTGCACATACCTCACATATTTCACCATAAAACTTGACTTCGCCCTCCTCTCTGTTGCATATGGGGCATCTCCTACGCATTGGCCTCACCTGCATAGTGCTTGCTCACTATTGCAGCATATGAGGGCCTTGTTATAAGCACGCCGAGAAGCGCACCGAGTATTGTAGATTCGGAGAACCCTATTATAGATACAAGAGATGTGGCAAACAGCAGCGGCATCATTGCTATTATGAGCAACGCAGCATCGGCCCATACTATGTAAAAGGCGTTGCCGAGCCTCGTCTTCACTGCAGACTCCTTCCTTCCGACAAGCACCTCGTCTGTTATTATTATCTGCGCGTCCACGCCTGTGCCTACTACTGCTATCATGCCTGCAACAGCGGCAAGGTCTATAGTGCCTATGAGGCCTATTATTGACACTATTATGAAGAGCTCTGCAAAGGTTGTCAGAAGTATAGGCATTATCAGGAATGCCTTCCTGTACCTTACAGTAATTACTACAGCCACTGCCATCACAGCAAGCAGTGCAGCAACACCACTGAGCTTGAGTATCTGCTTCCCAAGAGGCGCCTGTGTAACTTCAGGCTGTCCAACTATCACTGAGACGGGCAGTGCCCCTCCGCTAAGAATGCTTGAAATCATTTTTGACTGGTTCTGTGCATATGCTACTTTCTCAGCAGAAGGCATTGAAGGAGGTGCAAAACCTGATATCTGGTAGCTCTGGCTCAAGGAGCCGTTGGTTATGCCAGGGCTCAGAGTTGGTGATGTGAGAAGCCCTATAGCAGGCCAACTTTCAAGCACCACCTTCTGAACTGTAGGCGACAGTGCCACAACTGTGAATATTGGAGTCATGTTTGCTTTTGACATTAGCATGACAGAGTAGTTCAGCCTTGTCAGGTTTGAGACTGCACTCTGCGGCAGGTTGCTTAATGTTATCACTTTATGGTAAGTAGAATTGTGCGATGCAAGGAAGCTGTATATGCTGCCCCAGTTGCTCATGTCCGGATTCATGAATTCAACTGGTATTGTCTGGTTTCCAAAAGCTACTGCATTCTCTATTGCTGATATCTCACTGCTTCTTGTTATTGCGGCTGAAGTCTGGCTGTTAAGCAATGATGTATTGAGTATAACCACTGCATTCTCAGGCCTGTCAAGGAACATGTAGAGCGGCTGGTTTGCCTGGCCGTAAACCGCCTTGGAGAAGTATTCAGAAGCCTTTTGTGTTATGAAGAAATTCACAGCCCATGATACATTGCCGTTGCTCAGTGTTGGAGGAACAGCACCTATGCTCCCGCTGAGTATGGATGATCCGTTTATGGCTTCTTTGCCGTTCACTATGCCCTGGAAGACGCCCTGGCTCTGTATTAAAGATATTGTTGCATTTATCTCGCTGCCTGAGACGCTTGGTATCGTGACATATATCTCTGAGTTGCCTATGCCCTCTATGGTTATCTCCTTTAGGCCATATGTTGATATCCTCTGCTGCAATGTGCTAATCAGGGAGCTCATCTCATCCGGATTGACAGGATGCGCCAGTGTAATAGGGATCTGCGTACCGCCTATAAACTCAATGCCGAAGTGCAGTATATGCGGACCTCCATAAAGTGCATCAAGCACTGCAAGTATGGCTATTATGGCTATCAATGTAAGTATCCTCCTGTCCTTCAGATAATCAATAATCGGCATTATCTCAGACCCCTCTCCTTTCTTTTCTTGTATATCAGCACCATAGGCGCATTGCCGAACCATGTTGTAAATATATCTCCTATGAGGCCGAACAGCACAACTCCTGAAATCTCAAAGTATGTAGTTATGCCTGATATCCATGATACTGCAAAAAGCACTGCAAAGGCGACTATGGCAGTGCTTGTCATCGTCAGGCCTGTGCGCATTGCAGAGTATGCACGCTCCTCTGCAGCACCTTCATGCCTTTTCAGTATCCTTATTGAAGTAAGAAGCTCCGTGTCTATTGAATATCCTATAAGCATCAGCAGCCCGCCTAGGCTTGCCACGCCCAATGGTATCCTAAAAAGCCCCATGAGGCCCAGAGCTATAATTATGTCATTGCCAGCCCCGAATATAATTGCAAGTGAAGGTATTACAGACCTGAATATGATGAAAACTGTTATTGATATAAGTATGAAAGAGACTATCAGCACTGTCTCTACCTGCGAAAGGAAGAATCTGCTCAGAGTGGGTGTGACAGGCTCGTATTTGTATGAAGAAAATGGCACCACGCTACGCACACTGTTTATCACCTCCCTTGTATATGCACCTGTAGCATTTGCATATGCAGCTGCTGCTATGCTGCTCATCTGCGACGGATCACTTGCATTGTACTGCACGCTTCCGATGAAGGGTTTAAGCAGCGAGAGCTCTGTGCTCAGGGTGGAGCGCATTCCTGAGAGTGAAGCATTAAGGCCTGAGCTGGCTGCAGATACTGATGACATAAGCGTTTGATTGTTTGGCTGGCGCTGCAGCGCAAGGCTCGCGCTAGTATAATTGAAAAGATATGCTGAGTAGTTTGCACTGTAAGTGTAGAAGTTGACCAGGCTTGCCTCTGCGGCTGCAATGCTTGAGTTAGATGGAAGTGTTATTGTTATACCGCTTGTGCCTGGTGAGACTGATGCCGCTATGCCGAACTTCTGCGATATCACCTTCTGCAGAGTTGCAATGTTCACAGTCGCATTAGGCTGTATTGTTATGCTTATGCCCCCGCTCAGCGAAACATCATATACTATGAACTGAGAGAGGTATAGCCCTATGAACATAAGCGCTATAGGGATTAGAACTAGAATTTTGAGGTTCTTATAAGCGTATATGTTTGGAATCTGCATATTACCAGCTAACTTTGATAAAGGATAGAAATAGCAAATAAAATATATAAATGCTAGCAGCTTGCGCTGCTAGCTGCCAAATCTGTCAGCCGTATCTCTTGAGGAGCTTGTAGTGAAGCGACTGCGTGAAGCCGAATATTATTGCCATTATGGCAAACACGAATAGCGCCACTCCAAAGAATGATGCTACTGAGAAGTTGAGCGAATTGTAGAATATCAGCAAGAAGCTCAACAGCAGCACGTATATGCTCCAGTAGATTGATGTGAATATTGCCCAGCCAGAATGTCTTTCCTGGTAGTGCAGCATCCTGTTCATCCATAGCTCTGGGTCTATTGTCACCACATTTTTCTCCTTCCTCTCCGTCATTCAATACACCTGGTATTAATTACACAGCAAAGATTTTAATATTATGCGGGGGGAGAGATTTGAACTCTCGCATCCTCTAAAGGAAACAGGCCCTGAACCTGCCGCATTTGGCCAAACTCTGCCACCCCCGCGCATTCTTTTCTGATTCTATTTTGATGATTCTATTTTGATAATTATGTTTTTATAATGTAGCTTTGAATCTATATTATGAGAATTTACAGCAATAAAATTTTCAGCGTGGCAGAAGAGAACAAGAAGATGCCAGGTGGAATGCATTCAAAAGTCTACTCTGTGCTGCATCACGGGGGTGCAGTAATTCTTCCAATAGAAGGCGACATGATAATAATTGAGAGGCACTACAGGCCTGTTGTGCATAAATGGCTTTACGAGCTCCCTGCTGGAATGATTGAACGCGGCGAGACTCCGGAGCAATGTGCAAAGAGGGAGATCGCTGAAGAGCTTGGTATAACTGCAGATAGGCTGGTGCCTCTGTTCAGATCTTATCCAACACCTGGATACTCTACAGAAGTTCATTATTTCTTTGCCGCATACAATATCAAGAAGCTGAAAGGATTCACCGGAACTGATGAGATGCTTACTGCAAAAAGAGTTAGCATCAAAAGCGCAATGAGTATGATAAGAGATGGCAAGATAGTAGATGGCAAGAGCATACAGGCACTGCTTTACTACAAAACATTTACCGAAGATTAAACCAAGATATAAATAAATATTGAAAGATATCTAACAGTGCATAGGGGGGAACAGATGTATAGGAACAGCATATTGCTCAGCCAAGAGATAAAGGAGTTGCTCACAGCAGACCTAGTCCTGACTTTTGCATTCTCCCTTGTAGTTATTGGAGGCATATCTAATATAGGAGTGCTCTGGCCTGTATTTTTATACTTCATCCCTATAGCCTTCGTTGCAGTCTCGCTCACATTCATATTGCACGAGCTGATGCACAAGTTTGTTGCAGAGCGCTACGGCGCAATAGCTGCATTTAAGACTTCTATGAGCGGCCTAGGTATAACTATTATAACAAGCCTTTTCGGCTTTCTAATAGGTATACCAGGAGCCACAGTTATATACACAAACAACTTTACAAGGAGGGAGGAGGGCATAGTTTCTATAGCAGGGCCTCTCACAAACTTTGCTGTATTCATTGTATTCTTTGCGATAGGATTTTTATTCTACCACAATTTCTTAGGAGGTGTTACAAGCACGCTTGGCCCAAGCTTTGTGCACAATACCTATCTGCACAACCTGATAAACTTCACACTCTTTATAAGCATACTCCTTGCATTCTTCAACATGCTGCCAGTATACCCGCTTGATGGGAGCAAGGTTCTCAGGTGGAATAAAGGAATTTATATTTTGGCAATGATAATAATATTTGGTATCTTCGCTCTAGTAATACCAATAATTCAGCTGATATTAGGGTTAATAATAATGCTCATATTTGCTTTGGCAATTTCGCTGTTTTACAGGGGCTTTGCAATCTGACTGAAAAATTTAAATATAATGATTGGTAAAAATGTAAACAAGAGGATTAAATGGCTGATGGGATAGAGCTTACAGTAGCTGATGCACCTATAACAGACTCTGGTAAGAGCTTCGCCAGGCTTGACTCCAAGTCAAGGGAGATGCTCGGCGTCACAACTGGAGACATTGTTGAGATAAAGGGCAAGCTCAGGTCTACCGGAGCTGTAGTATGGCAGGCACATCCGGGAGATGAAGGGCTTGACTTTATAAGGATAGATGGTTATACAAGGCAGAACATTGGAGTGGGAATAGGTGACAAAGTATTTGTTGCAAAGGCAGAGGCAAAGGATGCAGAGCGCATAATAATAGCTCCGCCTCCAGGACAAAAGCCACCACTCTCACCTGACTTTGCAGAGTATGCAAAAAGAAAACTTGATGGCAAGCCTCTTGTTAAAGGCGATGCGATACCAATACCTATGTTTGGCCTGGTCTTTACATTTCTTGTAGTACAAGTAGTGCCACATGGAATAGTCAAAGTTAACAGCAACACAAACTTCATTGTAAAGGAGGAGCCTGTCTCTGAATCACTGGTAAGGATAGGAGAGGTTCACTACGAGGATATTGGAGGGCTTAAATCAGAGATACAGAAGATCAGGGAGATGGTAGAGCTGCCTATAAGGTACCCTGAGCTGTTTGAAAGGCTGGGCATAGAGCCGCCTAAGGGTGTGCTTCTCTACGGTGCGCCTGGCACAGGAAAGACGCTGCTTGCGAAGGCTGTTGCAAACGAGAGCGACGCAAACTTCATATCAATTTCAGGACCTGAACTTGTGAGCAAGTTTGTGGGAGAGAGCGAGGAAAAGCTAAGGCAGATATTCAAAGATGCAAAGGACAAGGCGCCTAGCATAATATTCATGGACGAAATAGACGCAATTGCGCCTAAGAGGGAGGAAGCTACAAATGAGGTAGAGAGGAGGATGGTATCACAGCTTCTGACCCTTCTTGACGGCATGAGCACTAGAGGCCAGGTCATTGTGCTTGCTGCTACAAACAGGCCTGAAGCTATAGACCCAGCACTGAGAAGGCCTGGAAGGTTCGACAGGGAGATTGAAATAGGCGTGCCTGACAGGAATGCAAGGAAGGAGATACTGCAGATACACACAAGGAACATGCCTCTCGCAAAGGATGTAAGCTTGGATGAGCTTGCTAATATAACCCACGGCTATACAGGGGCAGACCTCAGCGCGCTTGTGAAAGAAGCAGCTATGGCAACGCTCAGGAAGCTTTTCCCTAAGATAATAGACAAGCAGTCGATACCAAACGACCTGCTGCTCAACCTTACTGTAACAAGAGATAATTTCATGGAGGCGCTCAAAAGCATACAACCTAGCGCTCTGAGAGAGGTGTTTGTTGAAAGGCCAAATGTACACTGGAGCGATATAGGAGACATGGACAGTGTTAAGGAAGACCTCAAGGAGGCAGTAGAGCTTCCGCTTAAGAAGCCTGAGGCTTTTGAGAAGATAGGAATAAGGCCTGTAAGAGGGGTGCTCCTTGTAGGGCCGCCTGGCACAGGGAAGACGCTGCTTGCGAAGGCTGTTGCAACAGAGAGGGAATCAAACTTTATTTCTATAAAAGGCCCTGAAGTACTTAGCAAGTTTGTGGGAGAGAGCGAGAAAACTGTAAGGGAGATATTCAGGAAGGCAAAACTTGCCTCACCGTGCATAATATTTATAGACGAGATAGATGCAATTGCGAGCCCAAGGGGCGAGGATGAGATGGAATCAAGGGTTGCAGAGCGCGTTGTTGACACTCTGCTGACAGAGATGGACGGGTTGCAGGAATTGAAGAATGTTGTTGTGCTTGCTGCTACAAACAGGCCTGAAGCTATAGACCCGGCGCTTCTCAGACCTGGGAGGTTCGACAAGATTGTTGAGATTCCGATGCCTGACGAGGAAGCCAGATTGGAAATATTCAAGGTGCACACAAAGCGCATGCCTATAAACAAGGATGTAGATCTTGCAGCCCTTGCAGAGCAGACAGAGGGCTACACAGGCGCTGAAATAGAGAATATATGCAGAGAGGCGGGCATGAACGCAATAAGAAACAACAGAGAGATAGTCAAGAAGGAGGACTTCGACAAGGCGCTAGTTGAGGTCAAACCCACTATACCAAAGGAAGTGGTCGACAGAATAAAGCGCTTCAAGGAGGAGCCCAACAGCATGTATAGATGATGCTTCAGGTGATTTATTGAAAATAGTATACTCTGACAGGAAAAGCGGCAAGACTGCACAGGTAGAGCTTCAGAAGGATAACGAGGCGCTGCTGCTTGGCAGGAAGATAGGTGACGTTTTCGACGGCTCTATAGCAGGGCTTGAGGGTTTCAAGCTGCAGATAACGGGCCTCAGTGACAAGATGGGCTCACCTTCAAGGAGTGACATAGAGGGCACAAGGAAGGCAAAGCCCATACTGAGTGGCGGCCCTGGAATAATACTCAAGCACAAAGGCTACAGGGCGAGGAAGTTAGTTAGAGGCAACACTATAAGCGCAGACACTGAGCAAGTAAATGCTGTAATAATAGAGTATGGCACAAAGCCTGTGGATGAAATATTCGCAGCAAAGAAGAAGGAAGAATGATGGCTTTCGAACAGAGCGAGCTGAATATAGGCACGTTAGGCCACGTAGACCATGGCAAGACTACTCTTACTGCTGCAATAACAGGAGTATGGACAGACAAGCACAGCGAGAGCATAAAGAGGAGCATGACAATAAAGTTAGGATATGCTGATGCTTTGATAAAAAAGTGCGAAGGATGTGAAGGCCATGCTGCATATACAACAGGGGACAAATGTGATGGGTGCAGCGGCGCTGCTGTGCCCTATAGAAGGATTTCTATACTTGATGCACCAGGCCACGAAATGCTAATGGCTACAGCTATTGCAGGTTCAAACATAATAGATGCAGCACTCTTCGTTATAGCAGCAAATGAGCCATGCCCCATGCCGCAGACCAAGGAGCACCTCATACTGCTCAACATACTCAACAAGAAAGACGTAATAGTTGTGCAGACAAAGGTTGACATAGTGGGCAAGGATGCGGCAATGAAGCACTATATGCAGATAAAGAACTTCCTCAAGGGGAGCATAGCCGAGAATGCGCCGATAATACCTGTCATGGCTAACAAAAAGATAAACATAGACGCGCTGCTTGAGGAGATTACAAAGATAAAAACCCCTGTCAGAGACCTCGCAGCAGATCCGCTAATGTACATTGCAAGGTCGTTTGACGTGAACAGGCCTGGGACTCAGATAGATAAGCTTTCAGGAGGGGTAGTCGGAGGCTCGATAATAAGGGGCAAGTTCAAGGTCGGCGACGAGATAGAGATAAGGCCTGGAATAAACGTTGCTAAGGATAAGTCTAAGAAGGAGGTATACGAGCCACTTATAACCAAAATTGTTAGCATTGAGACCAGTACCAATCCGCTCAAGGAGGCTGTGCCTGGAGGGCTCATTGCAATAGGTACAGAACTTGATGCTGCGATAACAAAGGCAGACAACCTTGTCGGCAATGTTGTCGGGCATGTTGGCAAGCTGCCTGATGTTGTTAACAGCATTACCATTAGTTATCATATGATAAACAGGGAGGATATGCCTAAGCAGTCTTTCAGGGAGGGAGAGCCTGTTATACTAGGTATAGGCACAGCCACAAATGTAGGATATGTTAAAAATGTTAAGAAGAGCACTATGGATGTAGACCTTAAGCACCCTGCATGCATAGACAAAAGGGACAGTATATCAATACTCAAGAACATATCTCAGAGATGGCGCCTTGTAGGCTATGGCGCGCTTGCAAAATAACTTTTAAGCTTCTTTATGAACAGTTCCTTCTGAGACTCCTTTTTGAATGACCCATATTTTTTAATATCTACGCTGAAGCCTGCTGCATATGGGTGCCCACCACCGCCTGCTGCACTTGCTATTGGAACAAGGTCTATGCTGGCACTCCTCATGTGCACCTTACCGGTTTCTGTATTCACGAATACGGCCACAGGCTTGCCGCTTTTCTTCAGTATGGCGTCACATGCATCATTTGCCACTACAGGCTCTGAGAAGCCAACTGCAAATACTCCGAATGTACGAATGTCTGAAAGCATCTTCCTTATCCTTGCTGCATTCATCTTTTTGAAGTACTTTGCATCTGAAATTACTTCCTTGCCTGGTATTCTGCCATTGCATATGCTTGATACTACGCTTCGCAGCTTTGAGTACATTGTGTGCTGCGGCAGCATGTTATAGTATGCTATAGCAAGCCCATATGCATCGACAGCTGATTTTATGCTACCGCTGCATCTAAGCTTGAAATCGCTTGTGTGAGCAATTTCTCTAATCCTAGCAGAAATGCTGTCATTGAGATTAAACTCCTTCTTTACTATGTCTACTGCACAATTGCCCTTATTTTCGCCAACTATTGCAACATCGCACATATTGGCAACTTTTTCTATTGCAGAGGTGCTCCATGGATGATGGTCAAGCCATATGGCCTTGCAGCCCTTTGCCTTTGCAACGCGCAAAAATTGTATGTATCTTTCAATCTGGCTGTCGTTTACAGAAAGATCTGCAACTACAATCGTGCATTTTGGTTCTGCAAGCTGCAGTACGCTCTTTACTATATAATCCAAGCTGCTGCTTGTATAGTTGTTGAAGAATATGTTTTCCAACGGAGTGCCGAGTGCCTTCCTTATCAGTGCAGCGCTCCCTATGCCATCAATATCATTTGCATGTACTATAGCAAATGTCTGCTTTGAACCCATAAAATCAGTGAATATTTGCAGTAAAATATTTAGCGCTTTCTATTGTAGAGGCAGAAAAATTTGATTATACCCAGTGTTAATATGCTAAAATAGGGTGTGGCCTGCTTGGGGGAAATTAAGCAGGCCACCTTTACTGTGGAGGTGATACAATTAGTGTATTGGTCGTCTTGCCAGCATCATACTTGTAATAAACCTTGTGACCAAGTTGGAACCTCTCCAAGAGGCCCTCCTTGTAAAGCTTGTTCAGCCTTGCAGAAGCTGCATTCTTACCTTTGTAATGCATGTAGCCCTGCAGATCCGCAGCACATGCCATTGTGCGCTCCTGCACAAAGAGCAATATCTGTGCATCTGTAGATGAAATAGGGACTTCTCTGCCTTCTGCTCTGGTCTTCACAGGCTCTTGGACTGGCTGCTCCTTTACGATTTCAGCTTCTAGCTCTTTCAGGCGCTTGGTTACATCCATTAATATCTTATTAGTTCGGGCCCTCTCTTCCACAAGATATTTCACAAGTGTCGAGATCTCGCTGGCATTCGTCTCGTCGACAGCCTTTGAGGATATACTACTTATTTCTTTCTTTATTTTTTGTATTTCCTCTTCAAGCTCTTTTGAATTTTTGACCATAAAACAACCAAAGTTTTTTATTTATTTAATGCGTATACCACCAACAATCAAGATCCTTTCAAGTTTCAGTCATGAAAGAATCATGATTCAATCATGGTTATAAACATTAAGGTATTTAAACCTTTTTGAAATTCTTAAAACTTCCAATTATATATACCACTCGACAAGTGCATCTATACTTTCAAATGCAAGTATTAATCATCAGCATGAACAAGGCTTACTTAACCAAACAATGCCCTGATGGAATTTATCTGCACTATATTTTCTTGTTAGGAGATTACTGTAATAAGATTTTAGACACACTTACGTAAAACTATAATAAAAAGTATTCAATTTGGACGATATAGGTAAATGCCATTTTCTGATATCTCTGTCTTATTGTTAATGAAGTCAACTTCTGACCACGAAGGGCATCGAGATTCTAAAACACCTGGGAATTTTACCGTGACTATATAATTGTAATTGCTAGCATAAGTGCAGTTGGTTACTTCCATATTGTAGTATACAAATCTGCTAGCATTGTCAAAATGCATATATACTTCAAGGTTGGGGAGTTGTAACGGAAGGTATATGGTAGT
>OGCG01000241.1_pt1 | contig 36674 bp, 32 predicted proteins | sample 1570061 | NCBI WGS metagenome assembly OGCG01 (sample SAMN06268698, study PRJEB24515) | hot springs metagenome | isolation source: Joseph's Coat, Yellowstone National Park, Washington, USA | place: USA:Joseph's Coat, Yellowstone National Park, Washington, USA
CGGCAAGCTCTCCTCGTTCATCACTGGCACAGATACATACCTCCTAGTCGAGGTGTCCGGCCAGAGGGGGGAAGGTCGCTCACCGAAGGAGATCGGTGCCTTCGTCCAGCGGACCATAAGGTGTACCGCAGACAGTGATCCCGGCGGAGCTGGCACCTCTTACGGGCAAGTCAACTGACCCCTGGGACCCGGTGGTCGCGAAGCTATTCTCCGGCCCACAGTCGCTCTTTGTTGCAGGCCCAATCGCTAAGGTTGCGAACGGGGCCGTGCTGATCAGTTGATTCGCAGTGGTAGGGTGCTGCTAGAGCAGCAGTGCTGCCAGGCACTTGACGCTACTTGGCGCCGGGCCCTGCAGCGTCGGGTCGCTAGCTAATTTTAGTTCCCCGTGGCAAGAATAACTATTAAGTATTTTGTATTCAGGTCCCATACTGACCGCGCAAAGTCCAACTAAGGCCGCTGTTCGCCACAGAACCACCTAGCAGGACCTTAATCCGACGGACCAACTGCATCCTGGGACCCGAACATAGACCCATCAAGGAAATGCCCCATCGGATCCCAATGCCCTGGAAATAGCAGCGCCAGTGTTGTCATCCTTGAGAAACACCTCCGACAGCCGGTCACCGGATCACAATGTAGGTACATCAAATGCTTTTGATTTAGCTGAGAAACTAAGCTTTGTCTGAGGACCGCTGTCGTGCTTGGAGCCCTCCATGGCCGGTTAAGTCTTCGAGTCGCTCCTGGACACCCGCGGACCAATCGGCGTGGCTTGATAGGAGCCTGACACTGCCCCGATTGGCATGTACCCACCCATCGGCCACGTCTTCCTCCACTAGTTAGAAAGGTGGCATCGACCATGATCGTCTGGGATCCACGCGCACAAGAAAGCCACAAATGCGCCATGGCCGAGGTAGTCCCACATCTAAGCGGACTGGCCACCCGACCCGCCAAAAGCCGCGACAACCGTGAGCTCCTCAAAGCGGAGAACTTCACGGGGCCGAGCGGCTGTGGCCAGCTGACTACCTAAATCTGTCCCGCCGGCTTGACGCAAACCTTGTCAGCCCCGGCGTGAGGATCCTCAAGATCCCACCCTAGCTAATGTCCAACACTCAAGACTTGGCCCGAGCATAGAGGACTCAGGGCCCCGGCATCCTCGCCGCCGCCAGAGAGCACGCAGACCCCGAATGTTCAGGACTGTACCCCCGAAGGGCTTCGCCAAAGCTACAAATCGTAGTCGACGATCAAGATAACCTGGCTGCGGAACCAAGCCGCCGAATAACCAGCTCTCTGGCACCTTCTGGAGCTCGAGGGGACTTGGAATGCAATCCCAGAGGGCTATCAACACGCCCTATCGATGAAGCCTTCAACAGGCTGTCGGCTGCCGAGAGCACCGTTGCCATTTCGTGCGCAAAGCCCCGCTTCCAGCTCAGCGGAGAGGAGTACTGAAACCCCAACATCCCCAACTAACGGATCGCGCTCACCAGACTCGCAGGCAGCCAGGGGCGATGCTTACCTGGGGGCACTTCAAGATGGTTACCAACAACAACGAGGGGCCCTCAACCAGGCCCCGATGGTGTCTGCGCAGCGTGCAGCCAACTCAGTAACCAACTTGACTCAAGACGGCAGGCAGCAAAGCCGTAAACATACAGACAGCCGCGTGCCATAGGAATAGTGAGCCACAGGAATCTTCCCGAAGGCTTCGGCCGGAGAAACTCCGAACAATGTAACGAGCGCTCCTTAGTGCTACCAAACTGCTGCGCGCACAGGACAGAGTGCTCAGGGCTTCCACTGCTGGAGAGCTGGATTCGTCTGCACCACTACATCGCTGGCAGAACCCACCTTGTGCCAACTTCCAAGATTCTCACGTAACTCCCCTCCCCGCCAGCTCGTGGTCGGGACCGGCATCGATCCGGTGACCTCGCGCTTTTCAGGCGCGCGCTCTACCAACTGAGCTACCCGACCGCGGACCTGACGGGATTTGAACCCGCGACCTCCGGCTTGACAGGCCGGCGTGCACTCCTAACTGCACCACAGGTCCCTGACCGAACTCCCCCAAAGATACCGAACCCGAGGGAGCGTAATCCGGCACCTCGATGTTAGCCGCAGCAAGACTATGTCTCAGCTAGACATCGAGCGGGCCGCTCCTTCGAGTACTTCCGCGACAGCCAAGCACAGCTCGTCCTGGTTCCACGCGCCAATTACCTGGATCCCTGCGGAGAGGCCCTTCACGCGGACCGGCACAACTGCAGCAGGAAGGCCCGCTAGATTCACGGGCATTGTGAGGCGAGTGTAGGTGTGCTGATATGCCTCCTCGAGCAACGGAGGCAAGAATCCTACTGCGGGAAGCACGAACGCGTCGAAGCGGCAAAAGAGGTCTCGCCACGTCTCCTGCCAGGTCACCTGGTAATCGAGGGCCACCTCCAGCTCGCCTTGACTAACTCGGCTGGCCTCCTCCAGGCGCCGGCGCACGGGCTCCGAAAGCAGCGAATAAAGGTGGGGGTCGGTCAAGATCCGGCTATTGGACTCGACCGCTCCGGCATAAAGGATCTTGGTTCCCTCCTCGAATGCCCGTCCCCATTGATCGACTCTCACTGCCTCAAACTCCAGGCCAGACTCCGCCACCGCTCGGTCCACCACCTCGTCGATCTCCGGGTCTACTGACTCGCCCTCGGGAAACAGTCTTCCTATCCGAAGCCCAGTAGGTGCCAATGATTCGAGCGGCCTAAATCCATCGTCCAAAAGGGCCATCGCGACCCTTAGCCCGGCAACGTCTTTTGCCATCGGCCCGACTGTGTCTAGTCGTGGCGCAAGTGGCCATACCCCCTCCAACGAGGTTCGTCCGTGTGTAGTCTTCAATCCGGCCACTCCGCAAAAGGCTGCTGGGACTCGGATCGACCCGCCCGTGTCGGTGCCGAGTGCAAGATCCGCTTCCTCTGTCGCCACCGCCACAGCGGAACCACTTGATGAGCCACCAGGCACCCGACGAGGATCCAGGGGGTTTCGCGGGGTGCCAAACCACTCGTTCACCCCGGCCGCACCGAAAGCCAGCTCGTGCAGATTCGCCTTGCCTACTATTGCCACGCTCTTGGCCCTAGCCCGCTTCAGGCATGCGGCGTCTTCGTTCGCAGGCTCGGCAATGGCGGCCACGGCCCTGCTCCCGGCTGTGGTGATCGAGCCTCTCACATCCACCAAGTCCTTTACGGCAAGGCGAGGAGCCCCCTTCTCCTCGAGCTTTGTAATGAAGGTGCACATGGACCCTTTGTCCTTGTCTCAGACATCTCCCCAGCGCCAGGAGCCCACCATGCGAACGCGCCCCTCGCCCGGCTCGACCCATCCGGCCCGCCAGGCGGATGGACCGAGCAACTCTAGTGCCCGAGGCGCATGTTCCGCCGAGACAACAACTAGCATGCCCACCCCCATATTGAAGGTCCTCTCCATCTCAAGCTCAGCGATCCTCCCAGCAACCTTCACCTCATGGAAGATCCGCGGGACACTCCAGGTGCCACGGTCAACTACAGCATCAAGACCCGCCGGGAGCACCCTCACCAGATTCCCAGGGATGCCGCCTCCCGTTATGTGAGCCGCAACCTTGATATTCAATCCCTCGTCTCTTAGACGAAGCAGGCTCGGAGCGTAGATAACCGACGGGCAGAGCAACTCCTCCCCTAAGCTCCTGCCGGCTCCTTCCCACGCCTCTTCCTTTAGGCTTCTGCGGGCCTCTACGAGCAATGCTCGGCGTGCAAGCGAGTAGCCGTTGGAACGCAGCCCCGGCGAAGAAAGCCCCACCAAGACATCGCCAACCTCAATCCTCCATGACCCCCAAAGCGCCTCTTCGGCGACACTGCCCACTGCGAAGCCTGCCAAGTCGAAGAGGCCGGACGGCATAAGGCCCGGGTGTTCAGCGGTCTCTCCCCCCAAGAGCGCGACGCCTGCGAGGCGACACCCCTCCGCCACGCCCGCAATCACCGCCTCGGCCACCGCCTCATCGAGGTGTTCGAAAACCAGATAGTCGAGGAGGAAGTGGGGCTCAGCTCCGCAACAAACCAGGTCGTCGACGCACATCGCCACCAGGTCGAGGCCTATTGAGTCGTAACGACCAACTTCGACCGCCACAGCCGACTTGGTCCCCACCCCATCAGTAGAAGCAACCAGCAGCCTGCCTTGCACAAACGGCCCCAGACGGTACAGACCGGCAAAACCACCGAGAGATCCGACTACGCCGGGGTTGCGAGTAGCCTCCGCCAGCCTGGCGATCCGGCTCACCAATCGCTCAGCGGCCTCTACGTCCACACCGGCGCTTCGATAGGTAAGACCGCCCCGTTCAGCTTCAGCCACGGCTGCCCCCAAGAGCTCTCGGATCCGCCTCTTCGTAGGGAACTGGATAGCGTCCAGTAAGACAGGCGTCGCAAAAACCAGACGCCTGGCCGATTGCCTCGTAGAGCTGATCTAGCCGCAGGTATGCAACCGAGTCTGCTCCAAGATAAGAGACAATCTCCTCGCTAGAGTGAACGGCTGCCAGTAGTTCCGAGCGTTCGGGGGTGTCGATCCCATAGCGACAAGGCCAGAGATATGGGGGAGAGGAGACCCTGAGGTGAACCTCTCTGGCTCCGGCCTCTCGGAGCATGCTGACTAAGGCTTTGGTTGTGGTCCCCCTTACGACCGAATCGTCCACCAAAACGAGGCGCCTTCCGGCAATACTCTGCGAGAGGGGATTGAGCTTGCGGCGAACTGCTCGATCGCGAAGCCTCTGTTCCGGGGCAATAAAGGTCCTTCCTATGTAGCGGTTCTTCACGAGGGCATGGCCAAAGGGAATTCCGCTTCGCCTCGCGTAGCCCTCAGCTGCGGGGAGCCCCGAATCCGGCACCCCTACGACGAGGTCTGCTTCCACCGGGTACACCTCGGCAAGCAGCTCTCCCATGCGCCTCCGGGCTGCGTGCACTTCTTTGCCGTAGAGTCGGGCATCGGGCCTAGCGAAGTAGACGAACTCGAACACACAAAGCCGCGGGTCGACTGCTTCCGGCGGGAAAGCTGCTTGCGACTCCAGGCCATTGGCGCTGGCTATCACCACCTCGCCCGGCTCTACCTCCCTCACAAACTCTGCTCCAACCACATCGAGTGCCGGCGTCTCGGACGCCAGCACCCATCCATCCCCAAGCCGACCCACGCAAAGGGGCCTAAAACCATGTGGGTCCCGAGCACCGTAGAGATGGGCAGTATCCATGAGGACAAGCGAATAGGCACCTTCCAGCCTTGGCAGTACCCCCAGGAGAGCCTCGAGCAGGCTGGAGACGCCGCCGAGCGAGGCGAGCTCCCTTGCCAAGAGCTCCGCTATCAACTCACTATCAGAGACGATCAGATCCCCGCCGAGACCACAAGCGGACGCGAGCCTCAAGGTGTTAGTCAGATTGCCGTTGTGACCCAAGGCGAAACTAGTACCGCCAGCAGAACGGAATACCGGCTGCGCAGCAGCCCAGTCGCTTCTGCCCGACGTGGAGTAGCGAGTGTGTCCTATCGCCAAGCGGCCCGGGAGGGCCGCCAGTTTGCGCTCATCGAAAACCTGGGAAACCAAACCCATGTCCTTGTAGACGGTGATCGAGTGTCCATCGCTCACTGCTATTCCGGCCGACTCCTGGCCACGATGCTGGAGCGCGTACAAGCCGTCGAAGGTAGTAGGTGCCGCCTCCGCCGAGGAGGACACGACACCAAAGACGCCACAGGCCTCTCTTAGCCGCTCAGGCACTGCCACGGCCCCCGCTCACCTGATCTACCGTAGAGGCGTAATCGATCTCCACGTCCACTCCAGCTACTCTGACGGCTCCGACTCCCCGGAGCAACTGGTGGCCCTGGCGAGAGCATCGGGCCTGTCTGCAATCGCGCTCACCGACCACGACACAACAGAGGGGGTGGCGGCTGCCATCTCCGCAGCTGGCTGTGGACCCCGAGTGGTGGCCGGCTGCGAGGTCTCAGCCAAGGTAGGTCCCTACCACTGCCACATCCTCGTCTATTTCGTCTCGCCACGTTCAGCGGGCATTCTCGACCTCTTGGAAGCGATGAGAGATGCGCGACGGGCGAGAAATCTCGAGGTACTGTCTCGACTCAAGAAACACGGCCTAGAGATCACTGAGAACGAGCTCTACGAGGAGGCAGGCGGGCAAGCGGGCGGGCGACCCCATATAGCGGCGCTGCTGGTTCGCAAGCGATACGCCAGCGACCTAGCTGACGCCTTCGACCGCTGGATAGGAGAGGGTCGTCCGGCCTGGGTGGCGAGGCCGCTCCCCAGCGTGCAGGAAATACTTGCCCTCGCGACCGAAGATGGCTGTGTGGCATCCCTGGCCCACCCCTTCCGCACCGCCTCCGATCCTGAGGAGCTGAAGGGCCTAGTCGAGGAGCTCGCGCGCCTCGGTCTCGAAGGCCTGGAGGCTCACTACGGCGAGTATTCGCCTGAGCAAAGGGCCTGGCTCGCCCGCCTAGCCAGCTCCGTGGGCCTGGTAGCTACAGGTGGTTCTGACTACCACGGCTCCTATAAGCCTGGCTTGGCCCTAGGCAGGGGCCGCGGTGATCTGGCAGTCCCTGACAAGGTCCTCTCAGAGCTGGAGTCCCGGCGAGGCTAACCGGGGCTTAGCGGGAGGACACCAAGAGGTCGCCCATGGACGCGGGGATTCGTGATGCGCCGGCCCGAGCCAGATCCGCGACCTCCAGGCTTAACAGACCCTCTACGACCAGACGGGAGCCGCCGCACCTGCCTAGGCGGCGACCAGGCACACCAGCCTCTTCTGCCCTGGAGAGCAGTTCGTCCGGTCGGCTGGTTACTACAACGACCCTAGAGGGGGCTTCAGAAAACAACTCCTCAAGACCATCTATCGCGTAGACGACAGCGCCCTCGCCCCCGGCCAAGCACATCTCAGCTAAGCAGAGACCAAGACCCCCTTCTGAGACGTCGTGTATCGCGTCTAGGAGGCCAGGCTGCGCACGCCCAGCAAGGTGGTCGCCGACCAAATCCGAGATGAAGCGGATGACGAGCCGATGCATCTCTAAATCAAGCTTGGGCAGTCCTCCGGCGTCAAGCCCTGCTTCTGCCGCCCACATGGAGCCCCCAAGTCCAGAGCCTGCCGGCCCCAGCATCACCAACTCTCCACCTTGCCTCATGGACAAACCTGGGTGGGGGTGAGCAAGCTCGTTCACGAGCCCCGCCACAACCACTACCGGAGTGGGTGGTATGTCTTCGCCCTCGGCAGAGTTGTAGAGGCTGACGTTGCCACCGACCACCGGGATCCCAAGCACGCGACACGCGTCCGCAATCCCATCCACCACCTCGGAGATCTGCCAAGACACCTCCGGGTGCTCCGGGTTGCCTAGATTCAGGCAGTCCACCAGGGCCACGGGCGTACCGCCCGCAACTGCCACGTTGAGGGATGCCTCGGCCACTACCATTGCCGCTCCCTGGCGAGGATCCACCACGCCCCAGCGGTGGTTGCCATCCACACTCAGCGCAAGACCTCTGCCCTTGAAGGGAATCCCCGGCGCCGACAGCCTGAGGAGGGTGGCGTCGCCTCCCGGCCCCACCACGGTGTTCAGTAAAAGCTGGTGGTCATACTGTCGCCACACCCAAGAGGTATCCATGAGCATGGAGAGAAGACCACTGGCAGGATCCCTGGGGTCGAGACGCGCTTCGCAATGTCCTGCGGGCAAGCCCCTCGGCTCCCGCGGCGCGCTCGGCCTGTCGTAGCGGGGGGCACCGCTGCAAAGCGATACCGCCGGCACCTCAGCCACCACGGCTCCACCCTGGCGTTCGAAGACCCTGAGCAGGCCCCCACGGTCACCAGGAGCGGTAGTCCTGCCCACAACGGAGGCGTGGACGGCCCAGCGATTGCAGACCTCCATGACTGCCTCCAGGTCGAGGGGGCGAACTATCGCCAGCATCCTCTCCTGCGTCTCGCTAGTCACGACTTCAGCAGGAGACATCCCGGGCTCGCGCCGAGCAACCGCGTCGAGGTAGATGTCGGCGCCCAGTCCAGATCGCTCCGCCACTTCGGAACTCGCGCAGGTAAGCCCCCCGCCGCCCAAATCCTGTAAACCGACCAACAGCTGACGCTCGGCCAGCTCAAGGCAGACCTCCATCAAGCGCTTGCCGCCGAAGGGGTCTCCGACCTGCACGCTGGAGAGCTTGCCGGCGTCGTCTGTTCCAAGTTCAGCGGAGGCAAGCAAGCTCACTCCTCCGATTCCATCTCTGCCTGTGGGGGCACCAATCAGTACTAGGAGGTCGCCCGCTTCGCTTGCTCGACCCCGCGTGACTCTGTCAATCTGAGCCAATCCAACGCAGCACACGTTGACCAGGGGATTGCGCCGGAAGACATCTGAGAATTTGGTCTCTCCGCCCACCGTTGGTACGCCAACTGAATTTCCATATCCGGAGATTCCTCTTACTATTCCCTCGAAGAGATAGCGACTTCGCCTATCGGATAGTGGACCAAGCCAGAGAGAGTCGAGGATGGAGATAGGCCGGGCCCCCATGGTAAAGATGTCTCGGAGGATTCCACCTACTCCGGTTGCCGCACCCTGGTAAGGTTCAATGGCCGAAGGATGGTTATGGCTTTCTATTCTGAGCACTAGAGCAATCCCGTCACCAAGGTCCACCACCCCGGCATTTTCGCCCGGTCCCACCAGTACTCTTTCTCCCTCAGATGGAAGACGTCCGAGATGGATCCGGGAAGACTTATAAGAGCAGTGCTCGCTCCACATGACCCCAAACATCGCCCACTCGACGACATTGGGCTCCCTTCCTAGTATGTCCCGAACTGTCGCTGCCTCTTGGTCAGTTAGACCTACTAGCGCGTGCGCCTCCACAAATTGAACGCTAGTCGCAGAGATTCCTGCAAACGGCACAAATAGCAGATACAATCTTTCATATGCCAGCCAAGACATCAGACGAAAAAAGGTCTTCTCGTACTCCCCTTACTCCGGAGCACAAAGCCGCGCTGGCTTCCGGGAGGGAGCAGGGCCGCATTGTTAGGCGCTATCTCGAGGCGCTAGAGAGAAATCGTCCCAAGCGAGGGAGGCGTCGTACTCCTGAGTCAATCAAGCGTCAACTCCAACTGGTAGAGGAGCGGATTGCTACAGCAGATCCTCTGACTCGACTCCATTTAGCTCAGGAACGCAGAGATCTCCAGCGCGAACTAGCCGGAAAGAACAGCGCAGACGACATGGCAGCTCTTGAAGAGGAGTTCATCAAGGTCGCTGCTGAATACGGCCGCAGGAAGGGCATTAGCTACGCCTCCTGGCGCGAGGCAGGCGTCAGTGCGGCAGTACTCAGGCGGGCAGGAATCAGCCGGTCCAGCCGCTCATAGGCTCTGCCCCGCCAGGGGCGTGCTTCGCCTATTTAGAGCCTTGATCAACTAAGCGGTCTTCAGAAGGTTGTTTGTTGCCCCAAGAAAAGAGCGCAGCAGCTTTAGACCGTCGGAGGAACCCAGTAGTTGATCCGAGGCCCGCTCTGGGTGAGGCATGATGCCAACGACGTTTCCAGCACCGTTACAGATGGCAGCTATGTCAGCGACTGAGCCATTGGGGTTGGATACGTAGCGCAGTAGCACCCTTCCTTCTGCAATTAACTCTTCTGCCACTTTGCCGTCGACTGTGTAGTTACCGGCAAAGTGGTTTATAGGTACCCAGAGATGCTCGCCAGCTTCGAGACCGCCCGTCAGCACGTTCTGGCGAGCGGAACAAACCTCCAGCTCCACAAGAGAGCAGATGAACCGGAGGCCTCTGTTGCGTTGGAATGCTCCTGGCAACAATCCGGCCTCACAGAGAATCTGGAAACCATTGCAGATCCCAAGCACTGGCCCACCCTCACCAGCAAATCTCTCAACAGCGGACATAACTGGTGAGAAACGTGCAATGGCGCCAGGCCTCAGATAGTCCCCGTGAGCAAAGCCGCCCGGCAGAATCACTCCGTCGAAGCCGGCAAGGGAGGTACGATCGTGCCAGAGGAGCTCTGCATTTCCTCCGATGGCGCTGAGCGCCGCCACAACATCGTGCTCACAGTTGGTACCTGGGAACACTACGACTGCAATGCGATCGCTCACGCCACCACCTCTAGGTGGCTAGCTGCCTCCTCCAGGACCGGATTCACCAAGAGCTTCTCGCACAACTGATCTACGGTGTCTCGCGCGGCCTCAAAATCAGGGGCCTCCAAATCAAAGCGAATCGCCTTGCCAACCCTGACATTGCTCACGGCTGGAAAACCGAGAGCCCCGAGCGCCGACTCGATCGTTGCGCCCTCGGGATCCGAGATTCCTGGCTTCAGCCTTACCTCCACCATCGCATGGAACCTCACCGCTAGACCTCTTCGGTGATTCCGGGCCAGTCGGCCAGATTCCTACCGGACAGCCGCTCGTAGGCCTCCCGATAGCGCAGCGAAGTTTGGCGTATCACCTCGGTTGGCAAGGAGGGAGGCGGCGGCTGCCGGTTCCAACCGCTTGCCGCTAGCCAATCCCGCAGCGGTTGCTTGTCGAAGCTCGGCGGGTGCGCCCCCTCCCTCCAGTGCTCCGCCGGCCAGAACCTGGAGGAGTCGGGGGTGCAAACCTCGTCGCAAAGAGCAATTTTGCCGTCTATATATCCCAGCTCAAATTTGGTATCGGCAATGATTATCCCCCTTTCCGCAGCCCAGGCCGAGGCAGCCTCGTAAGCCGCCAAGCAGATCTCCGAGAGCTCGAGCGCCACTTTCCGGCCAACCAGCTCCGCCGCCTCCTCGAAGGAAAGGTTCCGATCGTGACCCGTCGTCTCCTTGGTCGAAGGGGTGAACATAGGGGTGGGCAACTTTGCGCTCTCGCCAAGGCCGGCTGGAACCGATTGGCCATGAACCGTGCCATGCTGGCGGTACTCCTCCCAGGCCGAACCGGACAGATAGCCTCTCACAATGCACTCGAGGGGGACCATGTCCGCCCTCCGCACCAGCATGGCGCGGCCAGCCGAATCCTCTGGGGCAGCGGCCGGGAAGGCAGCAGGATCCACGCTCACCATGTGATTCGGGGCGATTCCGCTCAAGTGCTCAAACCAGAATGCACTGAGCGCGGTGAGTACGCGACCCTTGTTGGGTATCGGCTCCGCCATGACTACATCAAAGGCAGAGATCCGATCGGATGCCACCATTAGCAGGAGGTCGTCCCCCGCGTCATATACCTCCCGAACCTTCCCTCTGCTCAGCAAGGGAAGCGTCACTTCGTCACCTCCAAGTCTTCGAGCGCGTCAATAATCAGCTGAGAGTTCTTGAGCCGGCGCTGGAGATCGAAGGCCTCATCCAGCTGGGCTGAGTCCAGCTTCACCTCGGGGTCTTCTTCCAGCACCGAACGGAAGGGCTTGCCCATCTCCTCGGCCCGATGAGCTGCTCTCTGCACAATCCGATAGGCGTGGTCACGTTCATAACCCGCTGCCACCAGCGCCAGCAGCACCGGCTGGCTGTGAACGAGGCCGAGCGCCGCCTCCAAGTTTGCAACCATTCGCTCCGGACGCACCACCAGTCCATCCAATACCCAGCTCATCTTCTTGAGCGCGTAATAGCAGACCAGACTCGCGTCGGGCAGAGCTACCCGCTCAACAGAGGAGTGCGAAATGTCTCTTTCATGCCATAAGGCCACGTCCTCCAATCCCGCCTGCAGGTATCCCCTCATCAGACGAGCAAGACCACAGATGCGCTCGCAGACCACGGGGTTCCTTTTGTGTGGCATTGCAGAGGATCCCTTGGCTTGCTCGCCAAAGGGCTCCTGGACCTCGGCAACTTCGCTTCGTTGCAAATGGCGGATCTCCGTAGCAAAAGACTCGAGAGTGGCCCCGGCCGACGCGATGGCCCAAAGGTATTCCGCGTGGCGATCTCTCGACACTACCTGGTTCGCAAATACTGGCTCGAGCCCGAGTCGTTCGCATACAAACCGCTCCACCCGGGGATCCACATTCGAGTAGTTGCCCACGGCACCAGACAGCTTCCCCACTGAAACGGCCCTAGTGGCAGCCTCTAGCCTCCCCTTGGCCCTATGAGCCTGCATTGCCCAAAGGCCAAGTTTGGAGCCGAAGGTGATCGGCTCCGCGGCCATGCCATGAGTCCTTCCCAACATCGGAGTCGCGCGGAACTCCCGCGCCCGGCGCACCAGGACCGCAACGAGCTCCGAAGAGGCCTCGACGAGGAGCCGGCCCGCAGCCTTGAGGGTAGAGCCCAGCGCGGTGTCCACCACATCCGAGGAGGTGAGGCCGTAGTGGATCCATGCCGCTCCAGGAGCCCCAATCCGCTGCTGAACAACATCTACGAACGCGGCCACGTCGTGCCCGGTCGCCGCCTCCCGCCGCTCGACCTCGCTCACAAAAGCCTCGTCCACGACAGGCGCTGCTCGGCGTGCTGCTGCCACCTCCTCCTGCGGAGCCACGCCAATCTCCCCCCAAGCCTCGGCCGCTAGAAGCTCTACCTCCAGCCAGTTGCGCATCCGGCGAACATCGCCGAACAGCTCGGCCATCTCGGGCAGGCTATAGCGATCGATCATCGGGCACCGGCCGCCTTGAACTCGCTAAGCGCCCGGCGCACAGCCTCGTCGGACAACGCCAGGATCTGGGCTGCCAACACAGCGGCGTTGGCAGCTCCATCCACAGCAACCGTCGCCACCGGCACGCCTTTCGGCATCTGCACAGTTGCAAGCAAAGCGTCAAGGCCACCCATCAGCCCACCCGACAGCGGCACGCCAATCACGGGCAGGGTGGTATTTGCGGCCACGGCACCCGCAAGATGCGCAGCCATCCCCGCGCCGCAGATGATCACTCCATATCCCTGCTCTGCAGCCCCTCGGGCAAAAGCGGCCACCTCTGCTGGGTTGCGGTGAGCCGACAGCACCATTTGGTCCGCCTCCACGCCCAGACGCCTGCACATCTCCAAAGCCGGAGCCATGCGCGCCTCGTCGGATTGGGACCCCATCAAGATTGCAACCTTCACTTACAAGACCTCCCCTGATGCAACTTTCTGACCTCAGACCAATGCGGCTATGTCGGTGCGAAACTGTGCGGTCGGCCAGTGGATCTTCTTCACAGCCGAGTAGGCAAGCGAGCGCGCCTCGTCTAGATCGGAGCCAACTGCAACCACGTCGAGTACCCTGCCCCCTGCAGAAAGGCGGGCGCCACCAGGGCCGGCCCTGGTGGCCGCCTCGAGGACTCTGACTCCCGCCTCCGCCTCGGCCTCCTCAACTCCTCCTATGAGCTCACCCACCACGGGCCGCTCCGGATAGCCAGGGGAGGCCATGACCACGCACACCGCGGCAACCCCATCTGGGTACAACACCGCATCGTCGGAGAGTTCTCCTTTGGCCGTGCGCTCGAGCAACTCCACAAACAACTGGGGGGCCAACAAAGGAAGAATCGCCTGGGTCTCTGGGTCTCCAAAGCGTACGTTGAACTCCAGGAGCTTCGGCCCGTCCTCGCAGAGCATCAGCCCGGCGTACAGGACGCCTCGGTAATCGATGCCGAGCCTTCGCAGGCCAGCAAGCGTGGGCATCATTACCCGCTCGATGACCGCTTCAAGTTCAGCAGGGTTCAGGGCTTTGGGGGCATAAGAACCCATCCCCCCGGTGTTGGGACCGCGGTCATGATCCCCCAGGCGCTTGTAGTCCACCGCCGGAGGCAACACCACTATCCGCCGACCGTCGGTGAGCGCAATGACGCTGCACTCTTTGCCCTGGAGCCCCTCTTCCACCACCACGGTCCGGCCGGCCTCGCCAAACGCTCGGCCCGAGAGCTTCGCCTCCAGGTCCTCTGCTGCTCTGTCTAAATCGGAGGTGACGAGCACACCCTTGCCTGCGGCCAGGCCATCGGTCTTTATGACCCAAGGGGCCGGTCGTTTCCGAATCCAGCTCATCGCCTCCGCTACCGAGGTAAAGATCCCGAATTCAGCAGTGGGGACACCGGCCTCGCTCACCAGGCGCTTCATGAAGGCCTTCGACCCCTCAAGGCGGCTGCCGGCTCCCCCCGGACCTACCACCGCGTGCCCCCTCGCCCTTAGCTGGTCCGCCAGACCCGCCACGAGCGGTGCTTCGGGACCGATCACGAACAAGTCAGCCTCCAAGGAGAGCGGATCCGCCTCCTCGACGCAGATCCCTTCGTGCTTGGGGAATGCGCGCATTCCCGGATTACCAGGTACCACAACCACCTGAGCGCCAGAAGACGCGCACGCTACTGCCAGGGCATGCTCCCGCCCGCCGCTGCCGACAACTACCAATCTCACCTCGATCCGCCCGCCCTGCCCCCGGCACTAGCGCCAACTGGCACGCACTGCTCGCGACCAGGTCCTACGCCCACGAAACTGATGCGAACCCCACACTGCTCCTCAATAAAACGAAGAAATTCCCGAGCCGCCACAGGAAGCTCCTCAAACGAGCGTGCCCCGGAACAGTCAGCCTGCCAGCCTGGCAGCTCTTCGTAAACGGGTTTCGCCCGATGAAGCACGGACTGGTGATAGGGGACGTAACGAAAGATCTCCCCGTCAGCTTCGTAGGCCACACAAACCTTTACCCGCTCAAGGGCGTCTAATACGTCGAGTTTGGTCACCACTAGCTCGCTCAATGAGTTGAGACGCGCAGCGCTTCGGAGCATGACGGCGTCGAACCATCCCGGGCGCCGCCTCCTCCCGGTGTTGGTTCCGTATTCCACTCCCCTCTCCACAATTAGGTCTCCCAACTCATCTTGAATTTCGGTCGGGAACGGCCCGGCACCTACCCGGGTCGTATACGCCTTGGCCACCCCAACAACCCTCTCTATGTGGCGCGGACCAACACCGCCACCTACGCAAGCGCCACCGGCTACCGGATTCGAGGAAGTGACGAAGGGATAGGTACCGTGGTCAAGGTCCAAGAACGTTGCTTGCGCGCCCTCGAAGAGCACCTGCTCCCCACGTTCGAGCGCCTCGTGCACCAATGAGACGGTGTCGCAGACCAAGGGACGAAGCCGAGGTGCATACTGATCGAGGTAGCGAAAAGCAACTTCCTCCGCGTCTATGGGGAGGCGATTGTAAACCTTGGCTAAGACGGCGTTCTTTTCCTTTAGGACAACGTCCAGCTTTGCGCGAAAGATCTTTGGATCGAAGAGGTCCTGAACCCTCAGCCCCACCCTCGCGGCTTTGTCTGCATAGGCCGGACCGATACCTCGCTTGGTGGTGCCCAAGCGGTTCTTGCCGAGATAACGCTCCGTAAGCCGATCCATCTCGGCATGCCAAGGCATGATGAGGTGGGCGTTTCCTGAGAGTCGCAGCCGCCCCACATCGACTCCCCGCTCAGCGAGCTTGTCCATTTCCTCGATCAGCACGGCAGGATCCACCACCACCCCGTTTCCAATCACGGGGGTCACCCACGGATAGAGAATCCCAACGGGGACGAGCTGAATTGCGAAGGTCTCTCCGTTGACAACCACAGTGTGGCCCGCGTTGTGGCCCCCTTGATAGCGGACCACAACCGACGCCTCCCTCGCCAGAAGGTCGGTTATCTTTCCCTTGCCTTCGTCGCCCCACTGCGTGCCAATTACCACGGTTGCCGGCACAGCTTTGATGCTAGGGGCCGACGTGGCTCTTCTCAGACCCTGCGCCGCAAATTCCCCCTACGACTTACCTGGCGCCTGCGCCTCAGGTTCGCCCCCCAGTCGCAGGCGAGCTGGCACGCGCCATTTTCCGGCAAGTCTGTCGCGACGTATGAGTGCCGGTCGTGAGCAGATACCTTTGGGAGAGAGAGGGGTCGTTCCTAACAGGCAGAGTTCCTAGAGGCCGGCCATGCGCCTCGAAGCAGTTCTCGGAGACATCACAGAACAGGACACTGAGGCAATAGTGAATGCCGCCAACAGCTCCCTCATGGGTGGCGGCGGGGTGGATGGTGCTATCCACAGAGCAGCAGGGCCCGAACTCGATGCGGCCTGCCTGAGGCTTGGCGGATGCGCTCCGGGGGACGCTAAGGCCACTCCTGGCTTCCGCCTGCGCGCTCGCTGGATCATACACACTGTCGGGCCCATATGGCGGGGCGGTAACAGGGGGGAGGAGGAGGTCCTCGCCTCCTGCTACCGCCGCTGCCTAGAAGTAGCCGACCAATTGGGCGCCCAATCTATTGCCTTCTGCGCGATCTCCACGGGCGCCTACGGTTTCCCAAGTCGACGGGCAGCAGAGATCGCCGTGCGCACGCTCCGATCGACTACAACCAACGTCGAGCTAGCTCGGTTGGTAGCCTACGACCAAGCCACCTACGACCTCTACAAGGAGTTATTGGCTAGCTCTTAGGCAGCCTGTTTGGTGGAGAACTCGAGTCCAGTCGGCCCCAAGCTAACAACAATGTGGTCGCCATCCCCGAAGCGACCCTCGAGCAACGCCACGGCTAGACGGTCTCCAAGCTCCTTCTGAATGACTCGCTTGAGCGGTCGGGCCCCGTAAGCCGGGTCATAACCGCGCTGAGCAAGCCACCGCTTGGCCTCCGGAGCAACCTCGAGAGTGATCCTCCTCGCCGCAAGCCGCTCTGCCAAGCGCCCAAGCTGGATGTCTACGATCCGCTCTATGTCTGCCTCGCTAAGCGGCGAGAAGCGGATGATCTCATCGATGCGGTTCAAGAATTCCGGCTTGAAGAAGGCAGCGGGGTCGCCCGCAAGGTTGGACGTCATGATGATCACTGTGTTTGTAAAGTCGACGGTGCGGCCCTGACCATCGGTCAGCCGCCCGTCGTCCAGCACTTGTAAGAGGATATTGAAGACGTCGGGATGTGCCTTCTCGATCTCATCCAACAAGACCACGGAGTACGGACGCCGCCTTACCGCCTCGGTCAACTGACCGCCCTCTTCGTAGCCGACATAGCCGGGTGGCGCCCCCACAAGGCGAGAAACGGAATGGCGTTCCTGATACTCGCCCATGTCGATTCGTATCATGGCGCGCTCATCATCGAAGAGGAACTCGGCCAGTGCTCGTGCCAGCTCAGTCTTGCCAACACCGGTCGGACCAAGGAACATGAATGACCCAATAGGTCGATGTGGGTCAGACAACCCCGAGCGACTTCGCCTAATGGCATTGGCCACCGCAGATACAGCTTGGTCCTGACCGACCACCCTCTGGTGCAGGACCTCCTCCATCCGGAGGAGCTTGCTCACCTCCCCCTCCAGGAGTCGGCTTACCGGGATACCGGTCCAGCGAGCCACCACTTCGGCGATATCTTCGGGCTCAACCTCTTCCTTGAGCATCTTCTGGTTGGCCTGGAGCTCAGCCAGCTTCTTCGAAGCCTCGGCTACCTCTGCCTCGAGGGCAGGGATGCGACCGTAGCGAATCTCAGCCGCCTTTTCTAGTTCGCCCTCGCGCACAAAGCGGTCTGCTGCCGCCCTTTGGGCCTCCAGCTCCTCCTTCAGCTGGCGAATCTTTGAGATGGCTTCCTTCTCAGCCTGCCAATGAGCCTTCATTGCGTCGGCCTGCTCGGTCAGGTTCGCAAGCTCCTCTTCGAGCTTCGCCAGGCGCTCTCGAGATGCCTCGTCAGTCTCCTTCGACAGTGCCATCCGCTCAACCTCGAGTTGCCGACGTCTCCTCTCTACGACGTCGATCTCGGTCGGCATGGAGTCGATCTCGATCCGGAGCCTGGAGGCAGCCTCGTCGACCAGGTCAATAGCCTTGTCCGGGAGGAACCGGCCCGTGATGTAACGGTCGGCGAGCACTGCGGCTGCCACGAGTGCGGAGTCCTGGATCCGCACTCCATGGTGGACTTCGTAGCGCTCCTTTAAGCCGCGAAGAATCGCAATGGTATCCTCGACGCTCGGTTGGTCCACATAAACGGGTTGGAAGCGCCGCTCGAGCGCCGCGTCCTTCTCGATGTAACGCCGATATTCGTCGAGAGTCGTGGCACCGATGAGGCGCAGCTCGCCCCGAGCGAGCATGGGCTTGATCATGTTGCCCGCATCGAGGGATCCTTCCGCGGCCCCCGCTCCGACAATAGTGTGCAGCTCGTCTATAAAAGTAATTATCTGGCCTTCGGCAGCTGTAATCTCTGACAAAACCGCCTTGAGGCGCTCTTCAAATTCACCGCGGTACTTGGCCCCAGCCACCATTGAACCAATGTCCAAGGCCACGATTCGTTTGTCCTTTAGGGACTCCGGAACGTCTCCCTCCACGATTCGGTTGGCGAGGCCTTCGACAATGGCGGTCTTGCCGACCCCCGGCTCGCCTATGAGTACCGGGTTGTTCTTCGTGCGCCGGGAGAGCACCTGGATGACCCTGCGGATCTCCTCGTCCCTACCGATTACCGGGTCCAACCTGCCTTGGCGAGCAGCCTCAGTGAGATCCCGCCCATAGCGCCGAAGCGCCTGATATGTTTCCTCCGGGTTCCGAGACGCCACCCTGTGGCTCCCCCGCACCTCCCTCAAAGCTGAGAGCAGCTTCTCTCGTTCGACGCCCAGGCGGTCTGCAAGAGCCAACATAACGTGCTCGACGGAGACGTAGTCGTCTCCCATCTCCGCCCTTGCACTATCAGCCGCCTCCAGAGCCGCCGACAGTTCCCGGGACAAGCCCGGAGCCGCCCCACCGTAGGCCCGCGGCAGCCTGGAGAGCCTTTCGGACAGCCTGTTTCTCAGGGCTAGTGGATCTACGCCCAGAGCATTTACTATGGGAAGCGCTACTCCGTCCTGTTGGCTAAGAAACTCGAGAAGCAAGTGCTCGGGCGTCACCTCTGCGTGGGAGGACGCTTGGGCATTCCGAGTAGCGGCCTCAAATGCCTCACTGAGCCGCAAGGTCCAGCGGTTTGGGTCAATAGGCATTTGCATGCACCTCCTTTCTTGGTTTCAGTGCAATCAATGAAGACAGTAGGGAATTGTCGCACATGTCACACCTTTCTCTTGCGATCGCCAGCAGGCAGGCAAACCAGCGGGCAACAAATATCTCGGCTCTAGAGCCGCCGGAGAGGCACCCAGGGAGCCGGAAGTTGCCTCAGCGGCACCAGGTCCCTCCTGTATTGACGGTGCACCTTCTCAACTGCAAGACGAGCCTCTTCACGGGTGCGCTCGAGCTCGGCCCTCAACCGTTCGATCTCGGCCTCAAGCTCCAAGACCTTGCGCACGCCTTCAAGGTTGAGCCCCATAGACGTGAGCTCCTGGATGCGTCGAAGCCGGGCAATATCTCTTTCTGAGTAGCGTCGACTCCCACCCACAGTGCGGGCAGGGTCCAACAACCCTTTCCGCTCGTAAATGCGAAGGGTCTGGGGGTGCCCCCCTGCGAGCTCGGCCGCCACAGATATCACATAGACCGCCCGCGAAGGCGCGTCCTGTTCGCTCATGCTGCGCTCCCGTCTCATCAGCTACTCCACCCCCTTCGCGGAGATTCCGGGAACAACTTGGCAAGGGAAGCAACCGCCTCCCTCTGCGCCTGCGTGAGTCCCGTCGGAACCACCACCTCTACCGTCGCCAGCAGGTCCCCAGCTGGGTGCTTGCCATCACTCGGAACCCCCTTGCCGCGCACCCTTAGAACTCTCCCGCTTGGGGTACCAGGGGGGATCCGCAAGGTCACCAAGCCATCGAGCGTGGGAACCTTTACCTCCGCGCCCAAAGTAGCCTCGGCGAAGCTAACCGGCACTGTGACCTGCAGGTCTCGACCCCGCCGCCGGAACAGGGGGTGCGGTGCCACTCTGATTACCACATAGAGGTCACCCGGCGGTCCGCCATTGCGGCCAGCTCCGCCACGACCCTTCACCCTGATGCGGCTCCCATCCTCCACGCCAGGAGGTATGCGCACCTTAACTTGGCGAGCACGCCGCTCAACCCCCGAACCATGGCAGGTGGGACATGGCTTGTCCACCACTAGGCCCCGGCCACCACACTCTGGGCAAGGATGGCTAAAGGAAAAGAGGCCCTGATTGTCCTCGAGAGAACCCCGGCCACCACAACGCGGACACACCTTGGGGGCGCTCCCCGGAGCCGCCCCCGTGCCGTTGCAGGTATGGCACGTGGCATCGCTGGTGACATTCACCTGCGTGATGGCACCGTTCACAGCCTCCTCGAACGAGAGGTGCAGCTCCGTCTCTATGTCAGCGCCACGCTGCGGACCGGCCTGGGCTCTCGTCCGGGTCCCCCTCCCGAACAGTCCACCCAGGATGTCGGTGATGTCGTCAAACGTGAAGCTGAATCCGCCTGCAGTTTGCTGAGTTCTCCCGGCCCCACCAAATGCGCTGCGAAGCGGGCCCATCGACCGCACTTCGTCGTACTCCTTGCGCTTGGCAGGATCCCCGAGGACGTCATAGGCAGCCGAGATCTCCTTGAATCGCTCTTCTGATCCGGGATTGGCGTCCGGGTGATACTGCTTCGCCAGGCGCCTATAGGCGCGGGGGATCTCTTTTTGCGTCGCGTTCGATGGAACGCCCAGGACCTGGTAGTAGTCCTTCTCAAACCACTCCCTCTGGGGAGCCATGCGCCGAGATCACCCTCCCTCTAGTTCAAATTTTCCAGGCAGTTCCCGAACCACGGAGCCTCGTTTTCCACGCTCCAGTAAGTCCGGGAACCCTTCATGAGGGCGCACCGCACCAGGCGGTTAGCCCTTCACCCTCACCATGGCAGGGCGCAGTACATGCCCCCGCCACTTCCATCCAGCCCTCAGCACCTCGATGACCTCCGGAGTTCCGCCGTCGCCACCTTCGTGTACAACGGCCTCGTGCTCCGTTGGGTCGAACGGCTTTCCAGCAGCCTCTATCCGCTCCAAACCCTCCCGAGCCAAGACGTCGTAGAGAGTCGAGGCCACCTGAGCCAACGCCGAGGCTTCAGCCGCCTGCGCAGTGGCACTGCCAGGAGACTGACCTTCTTCCTCGGCTTGTGTGGCTAGCTCAGTACCGGGAGCCTCTACGCCGCCCAGGTGTGCCAAGGCCAGATCCAAGGTGTCAAAGACCGGCAACAGCTTCTTCACCAAGCCCTCGGCTGCCCGATCGATCTGCTCAGCCTGTTGCTTGGCAACCCGTTTCCGGTAGTTCTCGAAGTCGGCCTGCAGCCTTCGCAGTGCGTCGAGGTACTCGTCTCGTTCCCCGCGCAACTGCTCCAGTTGCACTTGGAGCTCTGCCGCTCCGCCCTGGTCGACGGTTTCGCCCGGTGCTTCCTCCGCTCTGCCTGCGACGACTCCTCGGGCTTCCTCGGGGAGAAGCTGGTCAGCTCCCTCCGCTCCCTGCGGAGTTCCGCCAAAGGGCTCGCCAACCGGCTCCTCCCCCTCTGGGGCAGAGATGTCCACCTCAGGACCCTCCGACGTCATGAGCTGCGTCCCTCCTCGTCGACAATCTCCGCGTCCACCACCTCATCGTCGGACGGTTGAGACGCCCCTGAGGATGCTGTTGCCTGAGCGGAGGATGCAGCCTGCTCGTATAGGCGCTGGCTGAAAGCGTGACTTGCAGTGATCAGCGCCTCCGTGTTGCGCCGAATGGCCTCGATGTCGCTACCCTTGAGGGCGTCCTTGAGCGCAGCCAGAGCAGACTCGACCTTCGCCCTCTCGTCACCGGATATCTTCTCGCCCTGTTCTCGGAGGAGCTTCTCCGTCTGGTAGACCAAGGAATCGGCATTGTTCCTCGCCTCAGCCTCCTCTCGACGCCTGCGGTCTTCCGCCGCGTGGGCCTCGGCATCCTTGATCATCCGCTCTATCTCTTCCTTGGAGAGCGCCGACTGACCGGTGATTGTCATCGACTGCTCCTTGCCCGTTGCACGATCCCGTGCGGAGACGTGCACTATCCCATTGGCATCGATATCGAAGGTGACCTCGATCTGTGGCACCCCTCTCGGAGCTGGCGGCAGGTCAACAAGCTGGAACCGACCAAGGGTCTTGTTGTACATGGCCATCTCCCGCTCGCCTTGTAGGACGTGAATCTCCACCGACGGCTGGTTGTCCTCCGCTGTGGTGAACACCTCGCTCCGACGAGTCGGAATGGTGGTGTTTCGCTCGATTAGCTTGGTCATGATGCCACCCTTGGTCTCGATGCCGAGGGAAAGAGGCGTCACGTCCAAGAGCAATACGTCCTTCACCTCTCCCTTCAGGACACCGGCCTGGATAGCAGCACCTACTGCCACCACTTCGTCAGGGTTCACCCCCCGATGTGGCTCACGACCCGTGAGGGAATAGACGAGCTCCTGGATCGCCGGCATCCGGGTGGAGCCCCCGACCAAGACCACGTGGTTGATTTGATCCTTGGTAAGTCCAGCATCCTTGATGGCTTGCTCGAATGGCCCCTTGCACGCCTCAACCAGGTCAGCAGTTAACTCCTGAAACTTCGCCCTGGTGAGCTTTACATCCAGGTGCTTTGGACCCTCGGCCGTTGCCGTTATATAAGGCAGGTTGATGGTGGTCTCTTGAACCTGCGACAGCTCGATCTTGGCCTTCTCCGCCGCTTCCTTCAGGCGCTGTAGAGCCATCTTGTCGGTGGAGAGGTCCACGCCCTCGGTGTTCTTGAAGTTCGTGATCAGCCAGTCGATAATCCGCTGGTCCCAGTCATCGCCCCCTAAGTGCGTATTACCCGAGGTGGCCTTGACCTCGAAGACGCCTTCTCCGATCTCAAGGATCGACACATCAAAGGTTCCGCCGCCGAGGTCGAACACCAAGACGACCTGGTCGGTCTCCTCCTTGTCGAGGCCATAGGCGAGGGCAGCCGCTGTCGGCTCGTTGATAATCCTCAGCACCTCCAGCCCAGCGATCTGGCCGGCTTCCTTCGTAGCCGTACGCTGAGCATCGTCAAAGTAGGCGGGAACAGTGATTACCGCCTGGGTAACGGGTTCGCCTAGGTATGCCTCCGCATCCCTCTTTAGCTTCATGAGGATGCGGGCCGAGATCTCTTGAGGCGTGTACTTCTTCCCGTCTATGTCGATGGTCCAGTTCGTCCCCATGTGGCGCTTCACCGACCGGATCGTCCGATCCGGGTTGGTGATCGCCTGGCGCTTTGCCACCTCGCCAACGAGCACCTCACCCGACTTGGAGAAGGCCACAACCGACGGGGTCGTCCTCGAGCCTTCCGCGTTCGGTATGACTACCGGCTCTCCGGCCTCCAGAACGGCCACCACGGAGTTGGTGGTACCTAGGTCAATCCCGACCGCCTTTGCCATTTAATCCTCCCGACTGTGCTTGGTAGCGTCCAGATGAATCCTCTTACTGTCTCAAGTATAGCTAACTTGAGTGTCATATTGTCATATTCCCAATCCGTAAGAAACGCCGGCCGCCAGCACGTCTGGCATGCGATGCATATAGCCTGCGTACGTGTCTACTCTCATTCTCTTAAGGCACGGCCAAAGCGTCTGGAACCTGGAGGCTCGCTTCACGGGCTGGACAGACGTAGGCCTTACGGATCGGGGTATCGTCGAGGCGATTCGAGCCGGTCGAGCCATGGCCGAGGCAGGCGTTTTGCCAGACATATGTCACACTTCAGTCTTGGCTCGCTCAATTAGGACAGCTGAGCTGGCATTGGAGGCTTGCGGCAGACAGTGGCTGCCAGTGCGCAGACACTGGAGGCTGAACGAACGCCACTACGGCGCGCTCCAAGGGCACACACACGCAGAGATGGCCGCAATCCACGGCGCCGACCAAGTACAGATCTGGAGGCGCAGCTACGACGTCAGACCTCCGGCTCTCTCAATCGACGACGAGCGCCATCCCATTCACGACCCTCGCTACGCCCGTCTCCACCCCGACGCACTGCCGGCTGCCGAATGCTTGGCAGACGTGGTTTCACGCATGCTGCCTTATTTCCACGACGTAATTGCCGAGGACCTAAGCCACGGCATAGTCCTGGTGGTGGCACATGGAAACAGCTTGAGAGCGCTCGTGAAGTACCTTGAGGGCATATCCGACCAGGAGATTCCTAAGCTTGAGATAGCGACCGGCGTGCCGCTGGTCTACGAACTTGACGAGTCTTATCGCGTCAAAGCGAAGCGCGCACTAGACATCACCTCAGAGGGGCAATGAGTGCAGTCGGCCTCGCCGTGCTAGGCGGGGGCGGCGTGAGGATTCCGGCTCTGGTCGACGCCCTGTTCAACCGAGACGCAGCTCGCTCCAGCTCAAGGACGTGGCCCGACGTAGACCGCATAACGCTCTTCGAGCCGGATGCAGCCCGAAGGCAAGTCTTGGGGACCCTCTGCGTAGAGCTTGCGCGAAGGGCGGGGAGACCGGAGGCGGTCAGGCTGACAGCGGACCTAGAGGAGGCTATCGAAGGAGTCGACTTCGTCTTTTCCGCCATACGGGTTGGTGGCGACCAGGGTCGCGTCCTCGACGAAGAGATAGCCGTTCACTACGGCATCCTCGGTCAAGAAACCGTGGGGGCCGGAGGCTGCGCCATGGCTCTGCGGACCATCCCAGTAGTGCTGAGCTATTGCGAGACAATAGCGCGACTGGCTCCGCAAGCAGTGCTGCTTAACTTCACCAACCCGGTCGGCATCATTGCGCAAGCAATAGCCGACCAAGGAGCTGTCCGAGCGCTCGGTATATGCGACACCCCGACCTCGGCACATGCCGCCATGGCAAGGATGTTTGGAGAGGAGGCGGAGTCGGCAACCAGCGACTATTGCGGCCTCAACCATCTCGGGTGGTTCACGGGCTTCCACATAGGCGGAAGCAATCGTCTGAGGGATTTAATCGACCGCTTCGCCGACTTGGTAGCTCTCGACAAGACATTCGGGGTTATCCCTGAGGCCATTGTGAGGCACCTGGGCGTAATTCCCACTGAGTACCTTGTCTACTACTACGACACCGCAGGCTGCATAGAGCGTGCGAGGACAAAGGGGATACGAGCAGCTCGGGTTGCTCAATTGAATTTGGCGCTCCTGGAAGGAGTGGGGAGGGCCCTACATAATGGCGACTTCCAAACTGCTTGGGGCCTCTATATCGAAGCCATGAAGGAGAGATCTGCCAGCTATATGGAGCTGGAGAGTTCCACTCGTGGAACCAACCAGTCGGGCGAGAAGACACCCCCCTACTACGGGGGATACGCTGCCCTCGCAATGGAAGTGATTGGCTCCCTAACAACCGGCGACGGCTCTCGTTACGCCCTCGACGTGACAAACGAGGGAGCAGTGGGATTCCTCGAGCCCGACGACGTGGTTGAAATATCGGTGAGGGTAAGTCCTGATCGAATCGAAAGAGAGACCGATCCAGCCGCTCTTCCTCGGTCTGCTAAGGCACTCATCATGCAGGTGAAAGAGTATGAACGCGCACTGGTTAGGGCAGTGAAGGAAGGGAGCTTGGAGCTGGCGGAGGTTGCCTTATCTATGAACCCCCTTGTGCCGGGGATCAGTGCCGCACGACGACTGCTGGACCAATACCGGAGAGTTCACGAACCCCATCTCTCTTATTTGAGATGACGGAGACCGCTTTAGTCCCATCTTCCGTTGCCGACATGCCATCAAGCTGGCTGGTCCGCTGCGTGGGCACCGTCTTCTTCGACGTGGTCTTTTCCGACCTGGACGGAGAACCCAGGTTGGGAAAGGAGGTCTATGCCACCAATCTTGGGCTCTCCCCAGGAGGAATTGCTAACGTAGCAGTCGCCCTGGCAAGACTCGGGCTCCGGGTTGAGTTGGAGTCCGATTTTTCGCAAGACGCCTTTGGTGAGTACTTGTGGTCTGTATTGAGTGACGAGGGAATTGACCTGAGTCGCTCGAGGCGCCTTGGTGGCTGGAGCACACCAATCACGGTTTCCCTCGCATACAGGCACGAAAGAAGTCTCGTAACTAATCTAGTGCCCCCTCCACCAAGGATGGCCTCGGGCCAGGAAGGCTCCCGACGACCGGACGCGCTGATCGCATCGTTGGGGGAAACAGACGGCCAGCTACTCACTCGGTTGAGAGGCGAAACTCGACTTCTCGTCGCAGACGCCGGAAGCGAAATAGCCAAACTGAACCGCAGGAAGCTGCACCAGCGCCTGGCAAATGTGGATGTGTTCCTGCCAAACAGCCGAGAGGCGTTGCTGTGCAGCCACCGCCACGACCTCATAGAAGCCGCAAGGGCCATCGGGCAGCACGTGCCCTTGGTGGTGATCAAGAATGGCGCCAAGGGGTCATTGGCCTTTGACTCCCGCTCCAATACGCTCTACCAAGAGGACGCCGTGATCATTGAAGAGCATGACACTACTGGTGCTGGCGATGTCTTCAACGCCGCCTTTGTCTACGCCACGCTCGCCGAATGGGAGCTTCCGCATCGACTCCGCTTCGCCAATCTGTGTGCAGCAACCTCCATCCGGTTTGCTGGGGGAGCCCTATCGGCACCATGTTGGAACGACATCGAAGCATGGTGGCGGGCTCAAGAAGATCCTGGCGTACGACGAAGGTTTGCCTTTCTGGCCTCGGCTCTGGCTCGTCCCCGTCCAACCAGAACCTGTCGGAGGTCATGCGCATCCCTGAGTGCATGGACAATTCCAAACGGGAACACACCCAGCGCCGCCACGGTGTACGACGTCCACGGCACACGCCACGAGGAGGGAGGATCGTGAAACGAACATACAAGAGCCGCTTAGCTACCTTTGCGGGGGCAGCTGCAGTCGCTACAGGCGCTCTCACCATTGCTAGCTCGTTGGCCGCAAGAGCTTCGTCGCCCGTAACCTTTACCTATTGGACAAGCGGATTCAGCCCAACAGAGATCACGACCATCGACACGGAGTTTGATGCCAGCCATCCCGGCATGAGAGCACAGGGGGAGTTCATAGCCTCATCTGACGAGTACCTGCCTAAGGTTATCGCAGCACTCAAAACCAACAGTCAGCCGACTGTTCTCACTGATCAGAACCCCTCCGACCTGCCCTTGATCGCCGAAAGCGGAAAGCTAATACCTTTAAACGGAAAACTAACTGCTCTTACAAACCAGCTCTATCCAGCGATTAGGAACGCTCTTTTCTACAGAGGCAAGCAACTCGGCATGGCACTCGCCGGCGAGGGCGATTTTGTCCTCTTTTACAACAAGGCCGATTTTGCGCAAGCCGGTATCAAGAATCCTCCTGCAACTTGGTCCCAGGTTCTAGCGGATGCCAAGCGCCTGACGGATCCAGCTCGACATCGTTGGGGAATCTACATACCCTTCGGCGACGCGGAATGGATCTCTTTCGACTGGGAAGCACTTCTCTGGGCCGACGGAGGCAGTCTGCTAAACGCTAATCAAACAAAGGCAACTTTCGACAGCCCAGCCGGTGTACAAGCGCTTACCACATGGGTCGATTTTGTCCGCAAGTACAAGGTCGCCCCGGATACTAGCTATGCCGTAGCCGGCAATTTTGATGGCGCGCCGGCCTTCGCGAGCAATGCGGTAGCAATGCTGATCGACGGGCAGTGGGATCTCTCGACCTTCGAAAAGGACCATATCCCCTTCGGCGTGGCTCTGTACCCAGCAGGAACAAAGGGGCGGTCCACGAATATTGGGATAGGCGTAGTTGCGCTCCTAAAGACGACTCCAGCACAGGATAAGGCCGGCTTGGACTTAATTCGCTTCCTTGCTAGCCCCAAAATGGGAGCATATCTTGCAACGCAATCTGGAGGTCTTCCCTCAAGTCCCGCTCAGCTTTCCCAGCCCCTGTTCAAACAGTTCCTGGCCAAGAACCCCTACTACAGCGTGTTCGCCGAAAATGAGCGATATGGACAAGTAAGACCCATAACACCAGCCTACGACGCCATCTCCCAAGACCTCTGGACAGAGATAAACGCTGCGCTCAACGGTCAGGTAACTCCCAGCAAGGCACTCAGCATCGCGGCATCCGAAGCAGATCGTGTTCTAGCACAGCAAAACTCCCAGGGAGTTTGATCGCCCGCGGTACTACGAGAAGGCCGTTGAAGCGCTCCAGCAGCCGGTCGAGGGCCCAGGAACGACACCGGACCTGGGCCCTCGCTTACTCCTTCATAGCACCCGTAGTCGTGCTCACCGCTACATTTTCACTCCTGCCCCTCGGCATGCTCGCCTACCGAAGTCTCTTTGCAGGAGGAGTGTTTTCTACTCATCTAGCGTTCGTGGGACTCGACAACTACCGTGGTGTCTTCCAATCCGGAGGCGGACATGCAATAGCGGTCACCGCTATCTACACAGCCGGCTTTCTCCTGATCACTGTTGGCCTCGGTCTCGGAGTGGCCCTCCTGCTGAACCTGCCCTTGCCAGGTCTAAGCCGAGTCCGAGCTGCCTTCGTAATTCCGCTCGTAGTACCAACCGTCGCTACCGCCCTCATTTGGGCAAACTTGTTTGCCCCCCAGTTCGGATTGATAAACAGAATCCTCTCAGCAATCGGTCTGCCACAAGCAGATTTCCTATCCAGTCCTCACCTAGCTTTTCTCACAGTTCTCAGCTTTGGGGCCTGGCAGTTCTTCGGCGAAAACGTCATATTATACCTGGCAGGGCTCAAGTCACTTTCCAAAGAACTGATCGAAGCAGCCAGCATAGATGGCGCTGGCCCCTGGCAGCGCCTCCGATATGTACGACTTCCGCTCCTCCGCCGCCAAACCGCCCTAGTCGTAGTCATATCTACCTTGACTGGCCTCCAGACCTTCACCCAGATTTATGTGCTGACGCAGGGCGGACCGAACGGCGCTACTCAGACGATGCTGTATTACATATTCAACCAAGGCTTTGTCCAATTCAATACAGGTCAGGCGGATGCAATGGGCGTAATTCTCTTTGTAGTCTCGCTGTTGATCACCATATTCCAGGTAGCAATCATCGGACGTCAGTATGGCTAATCTGCTCTCAGCAAAGACTGCCTATCGTCCCCCACAGCGCTTGAATAAGCGACTTGCTAAAGCCACAATTACCTACCTAGCTGTTGCGGTGGCCGTGCTGGCCGCGGCATTCCCACTGATATGGCTCATACTCAGCGCGTTCAAGTCAAATGCTCAGATTCTCAACTTAGCTGCACCGCTGTGGCCCACGCACTTCTACTGGAGCAATATTATCACAGCTTGGAAAGATGCACCCTTCGCTAGATGGTTCCTGAACAGTGCCATTTTTTCGTCTGCGGCCACGGCTGGACAGCTTTTGACTGGACTGCTCGCTGGATACGCATTCGCGACGTTCGAGTTCCCGGGAAAACGGATCCTCTTCTATTGCATGCTTACAGGACTAATGATCCCCTTCACTACCGTCATAGTCCCGGTTGTCGACATACTGGCTCGCCTACACTGGCTCAACACTTACGAAGGCCTTATAGTGCCAAATGTCGCTTCGGCACTCGGGGGATTTCTCTTTCGTCAATTCTTCCTTGGACTACCAAAGGAGCTCGGGGAAGCAGGCCGACTGGATGGCGCTTCAGAGTTTCGTATCTTCCTATCTGTATACGCGCCCCTGGCCAAACCTATGCTGGCCGCATTTGGTATAATATCATTTTTAATGAACTGGAACAACTTCCTGTTCCCGCTGATAGTAACAAATACGACCAATATGGAAGTATTGTCGCAAGGATTGTCTGTATTCCAGACACAGTTTAGTGTTCAGTACAATCTAGTAATGGCAGCGGCTCTAATCGTAGTCCTGCCAGTGCTAATTGTGGCTATAGTAGCACAAAGGCAGATAATCGAGGGCATAACACTAGGTGCGATTCAATGAAAATTTATCCAATTCAACCCGACTACTTGGTCGACAGGGAAGTTAGCCACATCGCCGGATGTTTGGAGTCCGCTCACAGAACCATATTCGCCATCGAGTGACCACTGCGCCGACCAGTCAACAGTCACTCTTACCACGTAGAGCCCACTACTATCCCATACATGCTGAATTTGACCAGCGGGCCACGGACCCCCCGGGACATTGAATGGTCCACTGATCGTTCCATCTCCCCAGTTTACGTAAGCCAAGCCGCTAACTAAAAACGCAAGAGTGCCGATTGGCGTATCCACTGAAAAGCGAAATCTCAAAGGGGCACCTACGCTCAGAAATACCGGCTGCCCAGGCATGCCCCACCCAGGAGAAATCTTCGGGGTGGGAACCGGCATGTTCCTCATGCCAAAAAACGCCCACCAGCTAGTCGCCAGCTGACCCGCCGAGCGATACTTCGATCCTTGGCAAAACTCCGTGCTATTCGCAAGCCTGAGGTCAGCCACATACCCAGCCAATTCATGCTCAGACAAAGCATCCGGGCGAAGAATCTCTTTGTAGCTTACCAGCAAACACCCAGAATTTCCCCTAGACACTCGATCGTACAGGGGGACATAGATACCCGCCTGATCAGAGGACGTCGAAGTGGAGGCCCCAGTTCCGGCACGCTCAGATGAAGCTCTCTCTCGCGCCACCACGCTTATAGACCTCCCAACCGTGTACGAGTCGTGTTCCCCAAATCCAACGTAATAAATGCTCCGATTAGAGTGAGATTTGCCCACGGCGATCCCGAACCCCCTAGTCCCTCCCGTACCCGGGGACGAGCCCCCCGCAAGAACACCGACCATCAACAAGACTGCTCCCGCTCCATATAAGGACATCCGCATCTCAGGCATCCCTATACCCCCTCACCGAAGTGTTCGCGCGAATAAGGCTCGACTGCTGGCTATGCAAGCCCCCGTTAGCCAGCTTTTTCGACATGGCACTACAAGAGCGACCGACGCCCTAGACGCCCTCCGCTGAACGCACCCAACATAGGCAGTCCCGGTCTCCAGCGACAGAGCATTTGCGACCTACTAACGACTACCCCCATCCAGCCGTGTCTGCGATGCTCCCCTCACGTCAACAAGCCCTCTCGACTTGTCGATGCCTGGGTTGCCTCCACAAAGGTGGGCTAGGCAGCTGGTGGTCCAATGCCACCTTGGTGTGCCGTTGGGAGGGCGGCCGCGGCGTGGCCCTGCTATCTCCGAGTACCTACTCCGGTAAGGAAATGCCGCGATGGTCAGGTCTTCGGCGTGGGTCTTTGGAGCTCTCCGAGAGCAGTTGGCCGAGATACACCTCAAAGCGTAAGCCCCTCTCCGTGACCCTTCGAGGGCTCCGTTTACATTGGAGGCCACAGCCTCGGGGCCGATTCCGCCGAGAGCCCAGAGCGGCACAGCACATACAACGGCCATCGTCGAGGCTCATCCGCTGCCAGGCTCGGCACCATCAACCGCCGGGTACATGATCTCTGCTTGGAAAGTTCTTTCAGACAGGCTATTTGGCCGGCGTCTTGAAGTCATCTAACCAGATGATCGCCGTCTACAAGTGGTAGGGGGGCTCAACCCGCCCCTTTTGAAGCCAGCCGAGGCCGCTTGATCACAAACCTCTCTGGCTCTCAGCGTGCCAAACAGCCTCACCCGGACTGCGGCCGCTTGCGGCCATCCTTCGAGCGGACCTTCTCGGTCTTGGCCGAAGTGCTACTCGGATCTGTCCCTGACGCACTCTTCTGTAGGCGTGTAGGTGTCGATCCCCAAAGAGAAAAGCACCAAAGCTGCGCCGCGATTCTCGACAGGGGTCTTTACGGCAGACATTCTGGCTGGCTTGCCGCTTGAGCCTTCCCAGAGAGAAGAGCCCTAAGTCGTCTTGGGATCTCCGATGCCCAGCGGGGGGTCGCCTGGCAGAGCTTTCGGGTGCTAGCTCGCGACCCCCGCCAGAGTGCACGTCCTCCTCCGCACCATGCGTGACCAGTCCGACCACTAGGTCGAGGCCCAACTGAGGGGGTATTAGATGCCCGTTGCATCGGCGTGATCATGCTGATCGCGCCTATCCACCCCTTGCGGGGTTCTTCTGGGCACCTCTCTGGCATCGGTTCTCGCCTTACCGACGGGGCCACCTTGGCGGGCAAGCTCTTAGGCCGTCTCGCCAGGCACTCGGCCAACCGAACATCCGGCCTGCCCTCTGTAGCACAACCTGGCCCAGATCAAGGGCACTGGCCTCAACTAGGCGAGGATTGGCGCATTCCGGCCAATCAGAAAGGTTCATAAGTACGTGGTGTAGCACATGGAGCCGTCAACTGTTGCTACCCCCAGGCAAGGCCCATCAAGACATCAGCGCCTCAAGTGAAAACGGACACTTGTTCGCCTTCGGGCAGTTCTCGAAAGCGAGCTGAATGCAAGCTTGATCATGGCCTCCTCCTCCGAATAAGGGGTAGGCTTCGTGGCCCGCGTCCCTCGGCCAACCTACGCTCGACGAGACCAAAAGGTCTGCGACCGGCCGATTTACCTGCACCCCTGGATCTCCCGAAGGGCCACTGGGCAATCCTCGGTGCAAGCCAAGGCCCCCAGGAGGCGGCCTTCTACCAGTTGGTAAGCTATCCGCGGCTGCTCGAATCATGTCGAGGGTGTGTGCATCTGGGACCGCATAGCAGTGCGCAATGGCCTTTGGACCTGGTGGCCGAGTGCTTGCCCGGAGATTGCCTAGACGTTACCATCAGTTGATAAGCACCTAGCGGGAAGGGCCACGCCGGCCGCCCGGATAAAGCCAAAGACAGCGTCTGCGGTAACCGTGGTGAGCTCCCCAAGCCACCTGGGCTGGCCGACTGGGTAGAGACAAACTCGATTCACGAAGCCTCGGATCCGCTGGCTCCGGCGCCGAGTGCGATGCTTCTGGAGGCATCGGTGTCGAGCCCGAAGCCACAGCCATGACCTACTTTGGCCCCTCCGGTAAAAGCAGGTCCAAGATTGCGTCCTCCGGTCCCGGTCTAAATAGACGAAGGACGTAGATTACTCCCTCAAATACCCAGCAGAGAAAAGAAGCGGTCCCTATCCAGACGACTATCACCGATCGAGCACATCCGGGCGAGACAGACGCCCTTCGGCTCCGAGCGAGAGCTGGGTGAGGCGCTGGGGGCTGGCCCGCCTCAGGGTGCGGCTGTTGATCATGCCGCCAACGGAGCCGAGGTTACTGAGCTCGTGAGCCAGGAGCGGTCAAGCCACGGCGAATACTTGTGGGCCGCAAACGGCAAGGACCATGCTCCACTATTTTCCAGACGACGGCCGGGCCGGCCACGATCGCCTGGCCGAAGTTGCGTGGCACCGACGAGGCCTTCGCCGAATGCCCTGGAGAGCCTGGTTATCGCCGGATTCGTCCAAGCGTTTTGGTCTGCGACCTGAAGGCCAGCTTGGCCGATGCCCTTGGCGCAGAGGACGCTCTCTTCAATAAAGGGTTGGACAGCCATGAGAGGCGATCAAGGACGGCCTTGAGCCTGGAAGGCCCGGGGTCTCTTCGAGGTGAGCCTCGAGTAGCTATTTTGGGCGGCTCGCAGCTCAAGATGCATGACGCTGCCCGGGCCGAGCCAGTGCTCGCCGCCTGGGGGATCACCACAGGACATCCGGTGCTGGTCGGCCTCGACTCCTAGCGAGTGTGTCCAGCGAGGCGTAGAGGGCTTCTGGGAGAGCCCGTCGTCCATCGGTTGCAGCCACCGCTGCTGGAACATCCTCTGGCCAAGGTATCCATCCTTCACCGAGCCGAGACGAAGGCCGCCTACTTGGCCATGCTCGAGCCCACCAGGGAGCCGCCTGGCCCGAGGCGATCGCCTCCGCCCAAATCCATTCGATGGACTTCTCGGTCGCTGGTTCCCCTCGGTCATGGCCTTTCTGGCCCAGACCTTGCCGGCCTCTTGTTCTGGCTGGGCTTCGCGCTCGAGTACCACAAGCGCATCCGGCACTCGAACCTCGACGAGTGCACCTTCGGAGGACCCCGGTCGCATCACGTTCATCGGCCAGCTTCGGGGCGAATGCTCCTTTTGGCCCCATCTCGGCCGTGCTCGACTGAACCGCCAGAGGCTGGCGAGACCTCACCATGCCACCCGCCGCCGTTCGAGCGCTACGCCGCCGGCTGTTCGAGCCGCCTAGCGCCTAAGACCCTGCCGGCCAGCTCGACGAACCCAGTATGGTCGTCGCCCAACATCGTCGGGGAACCGGCGTCCATCCGCGATCGACCGCCGGGAATGGGGCGCCGGCATCGATAATTTCGTGCGCGACCCAGTCTCAAGGCCGGCATTCCGAGGTCCTCTCTCACTAAAGCCTTGCAGCCTTCTCAACTCTGACGGCCGATCTTGGACACCAACTAAGCAGACATAATCATTGTGTCGGTATCCCGGTGGCATCGAACACGCCGTCTTAGACGTTCCACCTAGGAACCATCTCGTACATCTCCGCGACAAAAGGCTCTACGGTCCCGGAGCTGACCCTAGGAGGCCCATGCGCCCAGAGCTGACGACTAGGTGGAACTCGAGGCCAACGGACCTGCACAAAGGTGGTACCCTCCGACGTTAAGAATCCGATTCACCTTCTATGAGTTGCGGCGGGCCTCCTGGTACTCTCCTATTCTCTCGCAGCCACCCCGCTGCCCAATAAGGCAGCCTAAATTCTGCAAGACAACTCGCCACATGTATGGCCCAATTCACGCCAAAGGAATGCTCGTCTCAGCTCCGCCTCCCGACCGAGCGCCAAATCAGCACCGTATCGGAGTGGATAGGCGTCAGCATCCTTTCGATAGCCCACTACAACGCAGTTGTTATTCCCAGCGCGATTGTGCCCAGCCGACCAGCTTCCCAGGGACTATACCCGATTACAGCCTCACACGCACTGCTCATCTCACGGCGTAGGACCACGGCCCCCAACTCACGCCAAGATCCCGGTCTTCCTGGAAGACCAAGGGCAAAACTTCCTTAATAACCCATCGATGCTAGGGCCACTTTGTCAACATCAAACGCAGCAAAATTCGAGCTTTAACACTTCCCAATGCCCATGGCGTCATACTTCCAGGGCGAGCCCGAGATGATTAAATTGGCAAAATGCTGTCCATGCGTGACCTCCATCGCTCTCTGGCGCCGTGCAACAGCCCGATTCGCAACCTTCGCTCCTCGCAACCGTCACATTCATCTCCAGTCCGTTTAGTTAATAGTTAAAGGAGATCATATCCGCTCAAAGTGTTTTATAGATGAAAGCTGGACCAAAGCTCAAGCATGGAAAATTTACTCCGACGACGTCTCTGTCCCTACGCTCCACATCGAGTAAAACAAACACACATATCTCCGCATGCAACCGAAGCGCTTGGCACGTCGTTTTGTACCGTCGACATGATTACCAATATCGACGCAATCACCAATAGCGACGCACTCAACAGGCCTGCCTACGTCCCCGGCGCTCGTCCGCTCTGCCTTTCTAGAAGCTCCTCGGCTGCTTGCACCCGGGCTAACGATGTCTTGCAGTACTCCGCACTTGTTTCGTACCCTACGGCCCTTCTACCGGTTAAAACTGCCGCGACGGCCGTAGAGCCACTACCCAGGAACGGATCCAGCACAAGTTCTCCCGGGAATGTGTAGAGCTTTATAAATCGCTTCACTAATTCAACTGGAAATGGAGCAGGATGATTCACCTTCCTCGCTGATTCTGGCGGGATCTCCCATACCGAAAGCGTTGAAGTTAAGAATTCTTCGGGAGTAATATCACCCTTGCCTTTCACAGCCCGATCGAATCGCTTTTTCGAAAAGCAAAGGCAGTACTCATGCACGTCTCTTATAACAGGGTTCGCCGGCGAACACCAGCTACCCCAGGCACAATTGCCGCTCGAACCCCTAGATTTCACCCAAATTATCTCACCTCTCATAAGAAATCCAATTTCCAACATAATATTCGTGACAATGTGTGCCAAAGGAAGGTATGGCCGTCTGCCAAGATTAGCTACATTTACTACAGCTCTCCCGCCCGGTTGTAGAACCCTGAAGACCTCTTGAAACACTCGACGCAACATTTCAAGATATTCGCTAAAAGGCGCGTCAGAATCATAGTCCTTTCCTACATGATAAGGAGGCGATGTTACCATCAGGGCCACGCTATTGTCAGGCAACTCATGCATGTCTTCTGATGAATGCTGAAAGATACTTAGTGACAATTCTACATCTTGTATATCGTCATCATATGTCTCTGCAACCTCGACTAGTTGACGATCATAAAAGGGCGTCGAGTCATGACTTTCTCGTTTTCCGGCACCAAAGCGTCTCGTGTAAGTACGCACGAAACCAAGCCTAGTCCAGTAGATAACATAAATGTAATTATGAGACCGTGCTATCTAGGGCGGCGCCGCTGGCTGACGTCGGTCATCCAGGCAACCTGCCCCGAGCATGACGACTCCTCACCCACCCGCCTGCGAAGTCCTGCTCAAATCTGCGCCAGCCGGCATAGGAGAAAGGGGGCCTCTTTGTGCCTCCATCGTGTCCCTGTAGGTGGGGTGGTCGCACACGGCATTCCTCTGGCCTAAAAGCTATCCAAGTCCCGACCAGAGATCTCGATTGGTTATCTTGCTCCCTCGGCTGCGTGGCCTCGCCTCTGGTCCACGCACCTCTGGCAGAAGAGCCGGCGGTGCCATCTCCTCCCACTCAGACAACACGGGCGCCCACACCCTACAACTGCCCCCTCTTCGCATCCTCCAGGCAGTCCGCCTAAGTCAACTGACAGTCTTCCCGTGGCAGATCAAAGGCGTAGGTCAGTTCGCTGCATCAGTAGGGCCCTCTAGGCGTTCTTCGCCTGCTTGCTGCACGATTCCAGCCGCCGACATAATCGGCAGCCTCCCCAACGCAAAGCCGCCATCACACCCTGGGCCGCAACCAGTGCCCTGCTTTCCCCCTTCCATGACCAAGCGCTTCTCGACGACAGCAGAGTCCTTCTCTTGCCTATCCCGGAACCACGTCCTTGTTCTTCCCCTCACTTCAATTCTCAGATTGACCTCCTCCCACGGCTGAAGCCGTGGGATTCCAACGTGTTGTCCTCGCTGTCTCTCAGGCAACCTACGCTGCCTTAGCCGTAGGCGAGGACTGGTTCGCCGCGTGCGC
>OGCG01000242.1_pt1 | contig 36482 bp, 38 predicted proteins | sample 1570061 | NCBI WGS metagenome assembly OGCG01 (sample SAMN06268698, study PRJEB24515) | hot springs metagenome | isolation source: Joseph's Coat, Yellowstone National Park, Washington, USA | place: USA:Joseph's Coat, Yellowstone National Park, Washington, USA
AGAGTTTTTGCTACCTCTTCTCCTTTCCCTTAAAGTTTAGCACGGAAAGTAATTTATATCCTATTTGTTGAATGTTTGGTGAGGGAGAATTGTTGTCACCATCTCGGTTATTCACACGGTAATACTCTATCTCTCTCACCTTAAACTCTTTCTTCAATTCTTTTCACTCTTATAAATTTCTTTATCTTTTGTAAATTCGATATTATCCTATTAGAAATATTTTTCTAATATGATTTTTGGGTCTACCGCAGAGAGGCGGGACTTTCCACCCCCTTACCCCCAGCTTCTGTAAAGTCTTCATAGAAAACGATATTTGCCCTTAAACACTGTAAACGAGTACCTTGATCACCGCCCGTCAATAAACCTCAAGTAGGTGCTACAAAGCAGGTTTGCTTACTACGACAAAATATGTTGTCGTAGTCATAGTCTCATTATTAAGTTATAAACTTCGCATGGAAGGGAACTTTCCCAGAGCTACGGTGCGGGATAAGGACTTAACATACCTCAAGCAGATAGAGACTTTATAGCTCAATGACGACACTATGGTTACAGTCAAGTAAAGCTCGGGACAAGGCTTTAATTTTATGACTCATATTTTCTCCGATGCTCGACACTGGTGAGTTCGACCGGTGGTTTAAGTCTGGAAAACTTACCTTAGAGAGTGCCAGACATGACCTTGAAGGGGGGTTCTATAACTGGGCCTGCTTCAAGGCACAGCAATCCGCCGAGCTCGCTGTCAAGGCCTACTTTTACGGTATAGGGCAGCCCAAGACGGGTCATACGGTGTCCTACTTACTGTCCTTACTTAACGCCCCTGAGGACTTGATTGACAAGGCTAAATACTTGGACAAGCTATACATCCCCACTAGGTACCCGGACGCGTGGCAAAGTGAGACCCCTCAGTACTATTACACTAAGGGTGAGGCTGAAGAAGCGATTAAATACGCGGAGGAGATAATAAATTACATAGAGGGACTTTGGAGGACATTATTGCAGAGAGAGAAAGAAAGAGGAGGGAAGTAATAGAAAAGGCTAGAGCTTACGTTAACTCCTTAAAAGGGAGATATTCGGCTTTCCTGATCGGGTCTTATGCTAGGGGGGACTTCAACGTATGGAGTGATATTGACGTCCTCTTAATAGGGGACTTCAGGGGTAACCCTTTAGAAAGGCTGTTAGGATTAGACTTCCCCCCAAACTTCGAGGTAATACCGTTAACAGAGGAGGAGTTTCATAAGGCACTGGAGAAGAACAACCCTATTACGTGGGACGTTAGGAGTAACGGTGTCGTCCTGAGGGACGACCTCGGGCTATGTGAGAAATACAATATAAGCTGTTTCCGCGATGTAAGTTAAACCCACACAAGTGAAAGATGCTGCCGAGGACACCTCATAGTCGAAACGAGGGACACATTGATATGTAGTTTTTTCCCGTGAGTGACGGTGGCGTTTTGAATAAAATAGTCACTATACTGTGTCTTGGGCTACAGTGTTTACTAAAGATTGAAAGCTTTGCCTTGACGGTAGACTCGGTCTAATCGGTAAAAAAGGGATAATTAGGGCAATATTGAGTTATTCGAAAATTCTCTCGCTACAGATTTATTCTAAGAAGGTGATTCCAGGTCTACCGTTCCACGGTGAAGGAAAAGTCAGTTTGGCAAAATAACGACCTCAGTGGACTTGTAATACGGGATCCTAGTCTCCGGGTCTAACAAATCACAGACCACGTAGTTGACTAAGTCACTGGAGTTGATCATAAACGCGTGTCCCCTTTTCAAACTCGCATCACTCTTAGCCTTAACAGTCACCTCACCGCACTCGCTCTTTAAAATAACCTCTTGCCCTTCCTTAATTCCCATCTCCTTCATGTCTTCCGCGTTCAAGTACACTACATCCTCCTCACCGTTCATGAAAGTCGTTAACGTATCTGTGTTATACTTAGTAACTATCCTACCCGTGATGAGGATGATACCTTTTCTGTTAATTTGCCTATACTCAACCGGTATGAAATGAGCAAAACCATCGGAAGTATAGAACTTGTTTTCATAAAGTACAGCCTCACCGTTAGGATACCTGCTGTTTTTAGAGTGGTCCATAACGTCCTCAAGTTTCAGTGAGGAATACAACTTCACGACTTTTTTCATCTCTTCAAAAACGACCTTAGGGTCTTTACTGGCTTTAAGTCCCAACCTCTCGGACAGTTCAGCCAAGACCCATAAAGACTGTTTAGCTTCACCGGGAGGGTCAACTGCCTTATACCTCCACTTGACCAACCTGTCCAACGAGACTACGGAACCCTCACTCTCCGCCCACATCGCGATCGGCAAAACATAATGGGCTAGTTTCGCAGTGTCTGTCATATAAGAGTCTAAAACTACGACCAGATCCATCTCCTTAAGCCTCTTGATTACCTTGCTCTTATTCGGCAAGCTGTGGGCGACGTTATAGTTGACTAAAATTACTGCCCTGATGTCGTTTTCGGTAAGTAGAGCGTCCGTCACGGTCAAACCCTTTTCTAAAGGTATTTCAAAACCCCACAGTTCTCCCAGTTTCCTAGCGTTTTCCTCGTTTAACGGTCCGTTGGGTAAAATCCACGGTTTCAGTAAGTCACCCGAACCTTGTACGTTGGATTGTCCCCTATACACTATGGGACCTGCCCCTTTCATCCCTACGTTACCCGTCAATAACATCAAGTTTAGGAAAGCCCTTACGGCGTTAACTCCCCCGCCTTCGCTGAGACCTAAACCCCATGAGAAGATCGTCGGCTTCGTAGTTATCATCTCAGCGAACTTGATAATAAGCTCCTTGGGGACTCCCGTTACCTTCTCAGCCTCTTCCAACGTGTAGCGTGACACGTTCCTCACGTACTCTTCAAAACCTTTAGCCCTACTCTTCACGAACTTTTCATCGTAAAGACCGTTCTGTATTAAGTAGTTTCCGACAGCGTTATACAAGTAGACGTCAGTACCTTGGTTCACCGGGATGTATAAGTCGGCGAGTTTAGCCGTCTTCGTAAACCTCGGGTCGATTACTATTATTTTCGTCCCGTGTTTCTTAGCCTCCATTAAGTACTCTGTCAACACCGGGTGGCTCTCGGTTATCTGCTCGCCCGCGATAACCAATACTTTCGCGTTAGGTATTTCCTCTACTGAAGTACCTGAAGCCCCGATACCTACGACCTCCTTTAACGCTGTAGCTGAGGGCTCGTGGCAAATCCTAGCACACGAGTCTACATTATTACTCCCTAAAAACCTTGTTAACTTTGACATCAAGTAGACCTCCTCTAATGTGTTCTGACAACCTCCGTAAATAGCGATAGCTTTTCCTCCGTATTTCTCCTTGACCTCTTTGATCCTCTCGGCTATTTCGCTTAAAGCCTCGTCCCACCCGACCTCTACAAACGAGTCTCCGACCCTCTTTAAGGGTCTCGTTAACCTGCCGGGTAAGTATAAAGTCTTGTGGGCTGTAGCCCCTTTACCGCAAATTTTCCCTTTTGAGACTATGTGATCTTTTTCTGGGATAACCCTAACTACTTTCCCGTTCTCGACGTCCAGTAATAAGCCACAACCAACTCCACAAAAAGGACAAATTGTAGGTGTTATCATAAAATGTATTTAACGTCTGACTTATTAAATACATGTTACGAAACCCTCAATAAAATGTATTATCGGTGTGAATAACCATATTTCCTTATAAAATTTTAACTTTAATAATTAATTTGTGAAAACATAGTAATTCTAAACATGTAGTTCATATCATCTGTCGGAACTGCAGATCTTTCGTATGTTAGTCTGTCATACAGAGTGTTAGACCCTGAATACCCACAGAGAGTGATGTGAACATCAGTTAAGGATTATTTCGAGTAATTAAGACAGAGTTTCTAGGAGCAGAGATAACACATACACCAAGGTAAGAGGCTGAAGTCCCCTATTTCGTTGACATTTTTAGATTTTTGTGAAAATCCTTCATAAATCCCTTCTAATCTCTCGCCTCTTTACATCGGTCGATAAGTCATTGTTTTCAATTAATATAACTCCTTGAAGAGAATCGAAATAGCTGTCCTTCTACAAGTAAAGGCAATGATTCAAACACCTCTATTATCTCTGATGACCTTCAATGGCTGGGAGGAGTAATAAAGTGCTCTGTTTTTATTAAAATCGCCTCTGACTTTATTTCCATACAGCAAGATAGTACCGATAAAGAATGAGGGGAAAGTCATAGTTAACGGAAGGGAATTAAATTGCGAAAAAGTGTTAGAGTCTAACACAGTAATGAACAAGAATTTTTCCATGTTATACACATAGGCTTCGTATACAACGAGAAAGTAAAGATCGGAGAGCTAGTGGCATTTAAATACAAATTTAGAAAATAGGTTGCCTGAGATAAACAAGAATGAAGATTTGAAAAAGATATTCAGGAAATGCTATAAAGAGAAGTTAGTTCCCCTTAGTTTCATAGCAACCTTTAAGAACGCATTAATGAAGAAGTTTACGTTCATTATTAATTCTCCTGATATACCGATAAATAGGGCCTATTATGTAGTGAGTAAGGGATTAGAGGAGATACCCTACCCGAGGGACGAGGTGTTAAGGGAAGAGTTACCACCTTCGTTCCCCTTAAGGATAGAACAAAACTTCCCAGAGTCTGATACACATCACTTCCTGATGGTAGAGTTAAGGTAAGGATAGCGAAATAGTCATAACTACTTGAGTACACAAGTTTTCACGCTTCTTTGGAGTCTGAGCTGGAAACGTGTAAATAAAAAAGAACTTACGCTCGTTTACTTTCTGGTTTCGTTTTTTCTCCTATCTTTTCTATAATTTTAATAACTATTCCGAGTCCTTTCTGGAAATTTTCGTTTCTCATTTCTGAGAGTAATTTGCTCACAGTTATTCTCTCAGGGTTTTGTATTATTTTGACTACTTCTTCACTAGTTATAACGTCGATAACTTGTCTAACATTAGGGTCGTTCAATAAGTCTGCGAATTTTTCCAAGATAGGTACGAGTGATAAAATGGAATTCATCAGTGTTCCTAAGTTCTCTACTATTTCATCGTTAAGCCCGATCTCCCTGATCATTTTCAGAATATATGCATATTCAACTAAAGTGTCTATTAATTTATCCTCCTCAAGTAATTTTATGATTCTATTCATGTTCTCATATTTTTCCACTTAAACCACCCCTCTCGCTGTTAAGCTCCAATACATTCTGTTGTACATGAGTTTCATCCACCAAATTGTGGTAGTGGGTTTCGGCACAGGTAGAACAAAACTGTAATTATATCTGATGTAGCTAGAGGTGCCTATTCCACCCACGCAAAAGCAAAAAACAGAGCCATCATAAAGTTCCTTGCCTCCTATACCCAATATATCGTGGACAATATTCTCGCTTACCGGACCGCTCTCGAAATCAGCAACAGAACCGGCTTTAGATATGGGTAAGTCTGTAGTATCACCTATCGCGTATACGTTATCATACCCTTTTACGTTTAAGGTATATTTGTCCACATTCACCCAATTCCTTCTGTCCGCTATTCCTGAATCTCTTAGTACTTCAGCTCCTTTATGAGGAGGAGCTCCTAGCAACAAATCAAAGCTAATTTTTTCACCATCTTGCGATATCAGTGTATTACCCTCTACATGGTCAATTACGAAAGGACTTACTATTTCAATTCCCCTTTCCTTGAACATTTCAGTGAACATGTCATTAGCTTGTTTTATCCCGAAAACTCCGGGTGCTGGGTAAGTATAGATGATCCTCGATTTATCTCTGATTCCCTTTTTCACTAGGAGGTCATGAAGCATTAGAGTCAGTTCTACCGGAGCTACGGGGCACTTTATAGGGAGCCTGGCAACGTTTACTACTATTGTACCTCCCTTAAGGTTATCAAGTGCCTCCCTTATTTTCATTACGTCATTAAGATCCCATACTGACAGCTCTTTACTTCTTAAACCCGGTATTTCATCCCACGCTAGATGAGATCCGGTTGCTATTACTAAATAATCATAATCATATACAGCTTCGTCAGCTGTAAACACTCTGTGATTTGGTAAATCCAATTTAGTTACTGTTCCCTTATCCCCGCTGATGAACTCAACTTTTGGATCTAATAGACTTCTCTCATCCTTAACTATCTGATCATAGTCTTCTAGACCTAAAGCTACGAGAAGTTGTGAAGGTTGATAAACATGGTAGTTCTTTGTATCAAGAACTGTAATCTTAACTTTTCCTTCGTCGATTTCCTTCGACAATTTCTTAGCTAGCTTGTTAGCTACTATTGTTCCCCCTATTCCTCCTCCCAGAATTACTACTTTCTTCATTACCTACCACCTATAGTGATAACAATTTTTCCGTTTCTCTTCTCGACGTCTAAAATCTTATATTTGGTTTTTCCTAGAAATTCTCTAAGTTCGTTGAGTTTCCACTCTTGATCCACAATAACTTGAAGTACTTCATCTTTATTAAGTTCCTCAAGAATGGATAAAACCTCGCCTGAGGCGCTTTCACAACTATTAACGTTACTATAATCAAGTACTTTATACACTTTCATATTGTTCGCCTTACAATATATCCTTTCCCCCCGTTAATTTTAAGAATTACTTTAATTTATTGGAAATATCATAAAAATATCTTTATTTTTGTATAAATAAATCTATGCTTTAGTCTTTCCCTCCCTAAGCTTAACTTCTTGTCTACTTTTCTCATCCTTTCTTTTCAATCCAACGAATATGTAAACCGTGCCAAGAGCTTTTTCTTTAAACACTCTCAACTCAGTGTTTCTCTCAAAGACCTTTTTTAATTCTGAATTAGTCGGAATCTTTCTGTAAATGTAATAAATATACTTGTAGTCATTAGATTTCGCTCCAACTAAAGCTGCTAAATAGGGCTGAATAAACCGCAAATAAAACGCTACGTATTTCCTTAAGACCTTATTATCAGATTTTCCCATAGCTATCACTCCTATAGCGTTCTTTGATACTCTTACCATCTCCTTAATAACGGCCTCTACGTCGTCGGCTGCATGGAGTGCGAAACTACTCACTACAGCGTCGAAAACATTATCTCTAAAAGGTAAGTTATAAAAAGAGGCCAAGACTTTATCACCTTCAACAAAACTCAGCTTGAGCATGTTTTCCGCGTAGTCTGTCATTACTATCTGGGTTTTCGGAAAGAGCTTGTGAATGATATATGACAACTCTCCTTTACCAGATGCCACGTCCAAGATAATTTTAGGCTCCTTACAATATTTCCTGACAATTCCTATTAGCTCGCTTCTCCATTTGACGTCTTGAAAGAAAGAAATGAGGGCGTTAGCTCTGTCGTAAAACTTAGGTATGTCGTTATATATCCTTCTCAACTCCTCATTAGTCACCGTCATTTATAGCACCACCAATTAACCTGAGTATTTTCCCTTAATACTATTGAATATGAAGTTCACTAAACCTAAAATTTTCACCACATCACCCATTATCGCCAAATAGGGAAAACTAACTAAATATAGGGGTAACCCGAGGGTATACACTTCTGCCCCTAGGAAGAAGAGATAAGCAGAAACCGGACTGTACTCCTTTATTGTTAGGAATAGAGAAATACCGGCTATAGGCTCTAGAATGTATTCTAAAACTATTAACTCTAGTCCTAAAAATTTACCTTGAAGAATGAAAATAAGCCCTATGAAGGTTATCATAGCCATTGGAGGAAAGGCTTTCATTAATATCTGAGCCTTAAGGTTGCTAGTGCTGTATTCCATATAGGCTAGAAAGGCGGAACCCCATATTATCCACATTAACACTTCAGAGGTTACGTTGAATACGAAAATAATTCCGGAAGACGCTAGGAGTATTAAGACTATGAGTATGAATACTCCTGCAACAAGACTTATAATGTTACCAAGAATTAATCTTTTGTCCACGAATAAAAACTTTAAGTCCGTAGATATATAAATATCATCTACAAGTGATATATATAGATTTTATTACGGAAATATATTATGTCGTCAGCGAGAATATTTAACTCTCACTAATTTTTCAATAATATGTGCAGTTAAACACCGTTAAAGATGTATTTTAATATTTCCTTTCTTAAAAAAAGAAATTATATTAGTAATTATGCTTCAATTACTGAACTATAAAAATTTTGATCTACGTTACACATTATTAATTTTATAATCATTTATTTTACGAGCTTATAATTCCCTCTTTATTAGAAAGCTTTTCAGTGGATGTTAAAATGTTATTACTCTGCCTAATATTTGAGATATAGTAATGAGGACAATGAATGTGGCTTACATATCCTTGTTTTTTGCACTTTCCAATTAGGATTTCGGTACCTCTGTTAGTAGTAATAGTTATTACCTTGCATCCCTCAAGCTCTACAAAAGGTACTTCGTCTCCTAATCTCTCAGTGATAAATTCCACAAAGTATCTATGCAGAAGCTTACCTTCTAACGCTTTAACGACAGCCAATCTAAGTAACGGTCTCAGCTCGTTAATATAGTCTAAAATACATGTTTTATTCTCTAAAGCAGTTGTAATTAGACATCTAACTATTGTTCTTGTCTTCTCGACATCCTTATTAATCCTTTCCGAGATAGATAACATTATCTTTTCATTTTCTAGACCTTCATTAAATAGGAGATAAAAAAGACCTTTTAAAGTGAGTTCGTATTTTCCTCTGCTGGAATGAAAGACGTATCCCAGTCTTTCAAGTCTATTAACTATTCTCCACAACGTAGCTATTGGTATTTTAGTAATTTTCTCCAACTTGTATAAGGACGTTCCAGAGTTAAAAATGTATTTAAGAATTGAAAAATCTCTGCAATCTAATTCTTCTTTACAAAAATATTCCTCTACAGAATTTTTCATAAGATATTCAAAAATATTTTTATCTCTCTAAGCATATAACGACTCCTTATTAAAATTACAATTTATAACGATTAACAGAGTTGAAAGTTTTCACTGAATATTTTCATCTAAAAGAAAAGAATTTTTTAAATATCGAAGAAAACATAATTAATTTTTGAGAAAGGATGTCCATACCTATAATATTACTAACTGCACCATCTCCGCCATTCTCCTACCCTGTCTCTTGGGGACCGGATATGCCCCCGGATCACCAAGCAGTATGGGCAGTAAAAGTAGCATTAGCTTACTTCCTAATAGGACTAGGGAGCATGATAATAGTGATATCTGCTATAAACGACATTAAAATACCCGTACCAGCTGCCGGAGGTTCAGTAGACTCTATATCAAGTACCGCTAAGTTCAAGTTGTCAATAGGAATAACGAGTTTGGTAGCTATTATACTCGGTCTAGTGTTTCTAGTACTTGATGCAGGTAAACCGTACACTGCGTGGGAGATAATTACCTATGGTCTTACTTACGGTAGATGGGAAAGTTGGATGTTCTTAGGTACAATATTTCTGATAATGATACTTTTGTTAGGCTTAATCTATTCAGCCTTGTGGCTAGGAAATGCAATGCCTAACATCGCTATGTTTAAAAAACTCGGCTCATGGTATACGTCTTCTAACCTCAGTTCGAGAGCTTCACGATACTTACTTATATCATTAATAACTGTGTTCGGAATTTTAGGAGCTTCTTACGGAGGTGTATTATTTAGCCTGACCAATATTGCACTATGGAGAAATCCGGTACTCGTAATTTTATTTCCAGTCAGTGGTCTTAGCTCTGCAGCTGCCGTAGGGATGTTATTAACTACGGTGTTTATTAAGGACGAATCAAGTAAAGAGCACAATACTTTGCTATGGTCAACTATTGACTTATACTCAGTAATGGCTGAAGCAATACTAACAGCACTGTTTCTAGCAATAGGAGTTTATAATCCCAATGCATCTATGCCGGTAAATCAAGTTCTATTTGGAGCTTACTCCTTGTATTTCTGGGTATTAGTAGTAACATTAGGTGTAGCTATTCCTATGCTCCTAGAGATCACTCTACATAAGATAAGCCCTAAAAAATACATTTACATTGTGCCGATAATCACCATCCTGATCATAATAGGGGCCGCCTCTTTGAGATATTACGTGGTCATTGCCTCCGCATATTATTACGGTCCTATAAGTCCATTCTCCCCTACTCAAATGCAATTCCCGTGGGGAACCGTGTGGGGTGAGTAAAAATGTTGAAACTAACTAGAAGGGATTTCATAAAGCTAAGCGGAGCAGTATCTGCAGGAATAGCCCTAACATACATGGCAACCAAAGGTTCCTTCACAAGTAAGCTATTCGTCGAGTCTCAAACAGAAGAGGCAACAGTTCCACAAGATGAGGACGTCATAGCGTTCAGCACATGTTATATGTGTCTAGGAAGGTGTACGATGCAGTACCAGATAACAGCTAACAACCTAATAAGATATGCTGGGGGCGATATTTACGGTAGGGTTAACAACGGAGCTACGTGTCCTATTGGGCCAACAGCAGCAATGCACTACCTAAGTCCCGCAAGGATGAAGTATCCGTTACTGAGACCTCCTACTGTACAGAGGGGTACTGGACAGTTCATTAGAATAGACTGGGAAGACCTTTACGATATACTGTTAAACGGAGATAACGCACAATTCCTGCAGGAAAGAGGATGGAAATATGGTTTTAAAGGGCTAAAACAGATATACCAATGTTGTCCTGAAAAGTTCGTGTTCGTCACCGGGCGTGACCAGTATAACCCAACTGAGAACAGATACTTTGCTGCAATGTTCGGCACTCCTAATGAATACGAACACGGCGGATTCTGTGCAGCTAATGTTGCAATAGGAGCAGTATATGTAGCAGGCTCTACCTATTGGGAATACGGTTATTTTGATGATCACTACGCAAAAGTCTTAATACTTTCGGGAGTTACACAAGACCACTTCCCGACAGGATTCAGAAGAAGAATAACAATGATTAAAGAGCGTGGTGGAACAATAATACTCTTCCAGCCCGATAGACAACCCAACCTTGGTCCTATATCAAATATTTGGGTACCGATTAGACCGGCTCATGACGGTCTTTTAATAAGTTCAATAATTCATGAATTGTTGAGGTTACATGAAGAGGGGATGAGCCAGACACCGCCAACGCCGTATATAGATGAGGAATACTTAAGATGGTATACGAATGCCCCATGGTTGGTAATCACGAATCCCGATGGGACCATAGATCCACCTTCGGCATCTAACACAGGGCTCTTCCTGAGAGTGACTAATAAGAATGGAGAGTGGACTCCAGCGGTCATGGGTAGCGACGGTAATGTTTACGCTTTCACAGACATTCCGTGGCAGAACGGAGTATATCCGGTCTTAGAATATGAAGGAGATTTAACCGTACCCGTAGGCCCAGACACTACTGAGACGATTACGGTTCATGTAAAATCGGCGTTTAAACTACTTAAGGAGCAATTCCTAGTGGACGATTATGCGCCTGAAAACGTGGAAGCTGAAGTAGGTTATCCAGCGGAGGAGATAACAAATCTAGCTAAGTTACTAGGAGATACTGCGATGAGAAGCCCCGTAATAATAGAAGCTGAATGGGTGGACTATCTAGGTAGGAAACATAAAGAGTTCATAGGAAGGCCAGTGGCAACATATATCATGAGGGGTATATCTGCACATACGAACGGATTTAATACTACTAGACTGTTCATGGTTCTCGAAGCATTACTTGGAGCGATTGACACTCCTGGTGGGTACAGGGCCAAATACCCATATCCAAAGCCAATACCAGACGGAGATTTCTGGCCGGCGTATGAAGCCGCGCCTGATCCGAGGGCCAGAATAACGCAAGATGACGTTAATAGCGGAGAGATTCCGACTGCTGGTCCTAACGAAGAGAGTTATGTGGGTACACTAGGAGGGATCCTAATAAACGAAAGAGTATATAACGATGGTACGGTAAAAGTACTTAAGGTTCAAAAAGTTCACTACCCTACAGTAATTACTTCAACAACAAATCCTTACCTATACACACCTGATATGTTAGTGATTGACGAAAACGGAAGGCCATTATTAATCGATAGAGGGTACAGCTGGGAATTTCCGTTTGCTCAGCACAGATCTTATAACGTGACGATGTGGGATGCCGGATTCCAGTTCCCGTATAATGTAGAGTTCCTCCTATGGCATATAACTAACCCCTATTGGGATAATAGTTACGACCTTGATAAGGATATCAGGTTAGCGTTAAAGCAGAACCAAGACGGAACTTATGCCATTCCATTTATCGCTATAGTTGATACGTTCTACGGCAACAGCGTCCCGTTTGCTGACCTAGTGTTACCAGACACCACTTTCCTTGAAAGATACGGAGAACACAGTACTCTAGATAGGCCCATTACAACCCCTGACATAGTAGCTGATAACATAGAACACCCCATCTTACCACCCTTGTTCCACGCAAGACCTTTCAGTGACGTAGAAATAGAAATAGGTTACTTACTTGGTTTATCTGCATTTCAAAACCCAGACGGAAGTCCTAAGTATCCTAACGGCTTTGGAGACTTTTTGTGGAAGTGGCAGATAGTACCAGGGGTAGGGATGTTAATTGCGGGAAGAGGACAAGACGGAACGGAGTGTTGTAAGGGAGATCCGAACCCTAACCAAGTAAAGCTGTATACATATCCTGGTAAGATTTCAGCATATAATTATGGTAACGCTCAGACCTACCCTGGACCTCAAGAGTTCCCCGTAATTAACGGAGAATTACCTTCGAATGTTCCAAAAGGAACACAGAAGATAGGCCATGCATTAGGTGAGTACGAACTACCATTGAACATAAGGTATTATAGACATGTAAACATGTACTATCTGCAATGGGCTCACAGCGTGGGATTAATACCTTATGTGAAGCCTATAGTAGTTCAAATATATTCCGAGCCTGTTGCAAGGTTTAGGCTAGCAGCTTACGGGATGTGGAAAGGCTACAATGCATACTTTTACTACATGTATAAGAAGACCGGTAACACGCAGTACTTACAATTAGCACAGCAGAACGCTAACGTACCTAATGATGAATACGGTAGTTATATTGCTAAAATAAAGAAAATAGCCTTCTGGCCTATACCTAATTGGTATCCGCCGTTAAGCTGGACAAGTGACGGCTTCGACCCGAATAGCTTCCCACTACAGACGGAGCATAGGCATGTAACACCTTGGTTCTATCATCACTGGGAGAACCATAACCCGTGGTTGAGACCTCTGCTGAGGTTTACTCCAGTGTTTATGCATCCCTCAGATTGTCAGAAATACGGAATAACTGATATGGATTGGGTGGAATTTGAATCGTGGACCGGTGAGAAAGTCAGGGCTATGGTAGTATGCGATGAGACTACAAGACCCGGTGTAGTGTGGTATTGGAAGGCTAAGAACATAAGACCCGGAACACTAGCCATACCTCCCAACAGTCCTGAAGCTACTATATCTACAATGTTTAATGATGTATACTCCATGATTCTACCACCAAGTATGGGAGGTGCGGATCCGCAATCTTACAATAATCTTGACTATGATATACTTATAGGTACAAAAGGACCTAATCCTGCATTACTAAACTATGATCCATTTACTGGAAAGACCTCTTGGGGAGATTTGAGACTTAGAATCAGTGCAGTGTTAGGTAAAGGTTCTTACACTGTTAGCTACGGTTTATCAGATCCTTATGTATTAACTCCGGCTTCCGCACCGTATAACCCGCCACCCAACTTACAATATCTACAGTATAATGCCTACAAGTCTCCAGAAGAGATGGGAATAACATGGTATAAGGTAAATCAGGAGTACTATCAGTGGCAGCAGCAGAAACAAGTTATAAGACCCTTAAATCAACAGTCGTCCAACTCAAGTTAGTTTCTTTTTTTAACTAAGTCCGTGAGGTGAAAATTCATGTCCACTCAAAAACCCCTACACAAACTAGTCATAATAACAGACCTGAATAAGTGTTTCGGATGTAATGCATGTCAGCTTAATTGTAAGTCGTGGCATACTAGCTCAGTTTTCGGTCCATTGACAGATCTAGATCCATGGGGTACCGAACCGTTCTCCCTTTACTTAATGAGAGTTATAAGAACAGAACAAGGAACATATCCTAATGTTAGGACTATACCTATACCGATAAGCTGTTTCCACTGTGAAGACGCTCCATGCGTAAAAGTCTGTCCTACCGGGGCGATATACAAGAGACTAGTAGACGGTGTCGTAGTAATAGACTATGAAATATGTCAAGGGTTTAGGTACTGTATAAACGCTTGCCCATACGGTAACATAGATTACGACCCGATAGAAGGAGTGAGTAAAAAGTGTATACTCTGTGTTGATAGACTTTACGACGAGAGTTTACCAGAGTACGAGAGAATTCCGGCTTGTGTAAGAGGATGTCCAGCAGGGGCTAGAGTTTTCGGAGACTTAAGTGATCCTAACAGCGAAGTCAGTAGAATAGTTGCGGAATATGGTGGTTTTGTATTAGGAGAACAGTATGGTACTAAGCCAGAAGAAGAATACTTGCCAATTAGAGGACCATCAAAGGGACCTTTCTCTAACGAATCAGAATTACCCTTAGAACAAAGATTCGCAGAGAGAACTGGTGCAATAGACAACGCCCCCGCAAATGTTATTAACGATGCACAAAGCTTAGGCCTTACACCACAAGACTTAAGGACTTATAAGAGAAACGAAAAGAATGTATTACCGTTGTGATAAACATGGCTGAGTTCACAGTTCAAGACAATTTGAGTTTTTTCATGTCAAAGGTATTTGATGTCTTAGCTCAGGCCTTTCATTACCCATATAAGCTTAAAGATGTGCAAAACTTAAGGAATAACATTCACGAGATAGAGGAATATATAAGTTCCTTCTGTGACGAGAATGTTAAGCGGGAGTTTCACACTTTCAAGAGCCTCGTGGATGGTATCACAGATATTGACAAGCTAACTGACGTTGAAATACAGTTCGTAGAGCTCGATAAACCTTATAATACTAATTTATCTCTATACGAAAGTATTCAGAGGACAGGTTACTACGACTTGATCATAGTGAGTGATTTAAGAAATATCTACAATTTAGTAGGACTTAACTCTAAGGAAGAACCTGATCATATTTCTACTGAGTTCGGTTTTCTCTCCCTTATGTATCTGCTGAAATCTTCCAGAAACGAAAAAGTAGATGATATAATAGATTTCTTTCTTGAGACTCACGTTAAGAAGTGGGTTCCAACCCTTCTAAACAATCTAGCCCAATCTAATTACCCATACTTCAGGATTTTGGCAGAATTTACTAAAGAGTTTATGAGGTGTATTGGGATTGAAGATTAAGTTGTTTAACGTACGTGACCCAGAGAGGCTTATCGAGAGAGTAAAGAATTTATGGCCATTATATTTATCGCAGCCTCTGTTTGAAATAATCAAGAGCCTTGAGTGTGATCAAGAAGATAAGTTCATCGTAGTGTCTGATAAACCAGTGAAAATAGACGGGGGGTGTTCATATTTTTGGTCAAGACCGGATCCACTACAGATAGTGATTAGAGCGATACAACTAACCTATGCACCAGTGGAAAAAACTTACAGTAGACGGAGTTTTATCAGCGGTAAGCAATATGAGAGGTTAGTTAAGGCACCAAGGGTCTCCGATCGTTGCTTATCTAGTATAGGCTGTTCACAGTGTTTATCTTCATGTCCTAACTCAGCCTTACAAAAGGTTGAGGGTAAGATTGTAATTGATACGGTAAAGTGCACTAACTGCGGTCTATGTTCTGCCTCGTGCCCAATAGGTGCTATAGATTCTCCTTACTTTAACTGGAACGGTCTAACAGTGCTGAGCAAGAGCATTAAAAATAACAATCTCACAGTCAGTTGTGAGCCCGAAAGCGGTGATCTGATAATTCCTTGTATTGGATATTTAGGGATTGAAGAGATAACAGTTTTAGAGGAACACTTTAACCTTAAGTTAATATGCCCTAATGAAAAATGTGTAAACAAGAGAGCTGCTGAAAAGGCACTTACTATTCATGAAGAGATAAAGAAAAAGATTAGAAAAGAGACTACCCTAGATTTAGTAGGAATAATGAGGAATGATTATGTTAAGGCAGTAAACAAGGGTAAATTAGAAGGAGAGAGCACTTTAGATATCCATGCATATAAGGTTGACATCAATGATAACTGTACGCTTTGTGGTGTTTGTGCTAAAAAGTGTCCTACTGGAGCTCTTTCAATATCCTCGAACGAGAAGGCTGTTATGATTTTGAATGAGCCACACAAGTGTATAGGTTGTAACTTATGTGTGACTTTATGTAAGGAAAGTGCTATTAAGGTGAGGAAGATAAATAACTACGAATACCTAAGGGAGGACTACGTATACAGTGTAACCGAAGATGAAATCGCGAGATGTAAGGGATGTGGAAAGCCAATTGGGAGTAAAAGGATGATATTGAAGATTTCTAAAATCGTAGGCAAAGATCCTGAAGAGCTCATGTATTGTAACGATTGTAAGCAGAAAATTACGGCTGAAAAGATATTGCGAGGCTGGACAGAGAAATTTGGGGAAGTAAGAAAAAGTAAGATATAACTATTAATAAAAATAAGTTTAATTTTTTGTTGTAAAAAAATTTAGGTACTAATTTAATTCCTACTGTTAATTAGATTTTATAGTAAGTTTATATGGAAAGATTTAAAATCTCTAAATCTATAATTATCATTACAGAGTGAAGTAATATGGCACAAGTAAAAGTTGATACAACACAAAAGTACTTGCCGATACTGAGGTTGACGCTCGGCTGGATGTACTTATCGGCGGCAATAAGAAGAACCATAAATGTTCCGGCAAAACTAAATCCTAATTCATCGGCATACGTAGGCGGAAAACTAATAACTTTCATTCCTCACGCGTGGGCTCCGATAAAGGGAATGTTAATAATGGTACTAGATAACCCTGGCTTGCTTTATACATTCTTAATCATGTTTACAGCATTAGAAGGTATATTCGGATTGTTATTAATGTTGGGAGGGTTTACCAGACTTTCTGGTTTTGTAATAGCGATACTTGCGTGGGGAATAGGAGCTGCAGGTGGTTGGTTAGGCTCGACTTGCGTAGATGAATGGCAAATAGCTGCCACAGAGGGTGCAGCCGCCTTCATGTTCATGTTTACTGGTAGCAGATGGTTATCAATAGATCAGCTTCTTGCAAGTAAATACCCTGATGGAGTTAAGATAGGTAAAATAAGAATATTACTGTGGTGAGACATATGATGAAGGAATCATTAATTGCTATTCTTGCCATGCTTTTGGCTACTGGGATCACATTTGGGTTATATCAGATAAACTTTCAGGGATTTACTCACTTGACAAACTATTCTAAAACTCCAGCTTACGACTTAACAGGGACTAGGCTATATTCGAACGGTACTCTGTTCCTACAAATTGCCAGAACTGCAGGTCCTGATACATACGGAGGATTTATAGTCCTTGTCCAAATCCTTTATCCTAACGGCACTGTGTTATACCAGTGGAACGCTCAGCAGTTAGGTCATATACCTAATAAAGATATAATAAATCAATTCCCGTTGCATCCTGCGAAGTCTGACGGTTTCGCCCTTGTAGTGCCTTTAGGACAGAACGCTACCATTATACTACATGTACCGTTCCACATAAACCCGGGTAAATATATAGTTAGAGTTTATGATGTAGACGGCTCAGACAGTGCTTACGGTATTAAGTTCCAGACAGAAGTAACTGTAGAGTAATTTTTTGATTTTTTATATTTGCATAACTTTATTTAAAATTAAATTAAGATACATGAGTGATGAAAATTTTTCTAAAATTTATTAATTTTTATTTAACTGTTCTATCCACACTAAATTTAGAAATTTAAGCTGAATCGATATATAGTATTACATGTAGTCTGTGTTTAATCTACGTTGTAAAGAATGTTCAGCTATGTATTATAAACGGGAAGAACTTAATATATACAACTAAAGTTCGGGATTTAGGCCAAGCTTGAACACTCGCACTAGACGGTAGACCCAAAAATCACCTCCTTAAAAATAAATCTATAGTGTTAATAAGTGTTTCAATTACATTAATTGTAAAATTCTTTGTACTGAATAAATCTGGAAGAAATAAAAGAATTAATAATAATCTAAACTCCTCTCTCCCCAACTCCCCCTTGAATACGGTATATAAGGAGTAGAGTACGATTGCAAGAACGAAGATCAACGTGCGGAAAACAAACTTAGTAGAACTAGTAAACGGAAGAAAAGCTTTAATGTTCCTATAAGAAGTCTCTATGGGACCTCTTACCTTATTGTACAAATTCAACACTTCCCTCTTGGGCAGATCTAGGTTAGTAGCCCTAGCAAAGTAAACAATCCTCTTCTTCTTCCTCCTAACCTTCTCTCTACTGTACACGAGGAGCCTGAACTTGACTTGCTCATCCTTCCTATGCCTCTTACTATTAGTCTTGTAATCACCATCAAACTCCTCATAAACCTTAACATCCCCGACCGGGACAGCAATTATGTACTTAAACTGTGAAATGAAGTTGAGCACACCAACTGTGTAGAAGCCGGCGTCAAGAGCTATCAACCTTATCTTGAATCCCATTGCAGTAACTTGCTCTACAAGAGCCTTTACTATCTCGTCCTTAGTCATACCGTTAACTTGCGGAATAAAGGCAAGTAATAGTACTCTCCCCTTGTACTTGGTTGTTGCAGTTGCGTAGTTCCACGAGTTTCCCTTCTCTGAGCTTCCGAGTCCTTTCACCGGTTTCCCGTACCACGTCTTTGTTGTCCAGTCTATTGAAAGGTCTATCTCCTTTACTCCCTTCAGTACTTCTAAGGATATTTTCTTAGCTCTTTCTAAGAGCCTTTCGATTACTTCTATCCCTTGTTTCTCTACGTAATTCCTCACGGTTTGTGGGGATACGTTATACGCTCTGGACTTGTTCTCTATTGAATCGTTCCACAAACACGCTGAAACGAGAGTTTTTGCTACCTCTTCTCCTTTCTTTCCATTAAAGTCTAACATGGAAAGTAATTTATATCCTATTTGTTGAATGTTATTTTGGTGAGGGAGAGTTGGTGTTACCATCTCCCTATCTCACGAGGTAATACTACACCTCCCTCACCTTAAACCCTTTCTTCAATTCTTTACACTCTTTTATAAATTTCTTTATTTTTACGGATTAGATATTATCCTATCAGAAATATTTTTTCTAATATGATTTTGGGTCTACCGCCCAGCGAGGGTTCCCCTCATTTACTTTCAGTTTTTTATCTAGGATTAACGATATTATCTCTAGGTACAGAATTAGTAGATTTACCTATATGCCTAAAATTTATCATAAAATAAAACATTTTCACGCCTAGTTTTATTCTATCTTTCTTTGTACAGTATAACGAAAGAATTTAATATGTAATTTTCTATGGTATCTCTTATTTTTCCATAAGAGTCAATAAACGTCCTACTAGAGGAAATAGATTAAAATAGGCAAGTAAAAATTCCTTCTCAGTAGTTCCTCAGTACGGCGGATATCCACCACCCTGATATCCGCCGTAAGGGCCTCCGTATTGTCCTCCTCCCATCATTCCTCCTTGTGCAGGGGGAGCACTTGCAACTACTTGTGCAATGAAGTTAAGTAATTGTTCCTCTCCCGTATATTGTTGGTATATATGATAAGCGTCAAATGCGGTACCTCCTATACCTAGAATGCTGAGTAATTTATTATGTAACATCTCGTCGCTGAAGAAGGCAAATCCGCCGCTCATAGCTAACGGTATAAGGTCTTGGATCCAGTTAGCAATGCCGGTTTCTATCGTGACCATACCAGGTCCTTGGCAAATCCTTATAGTGTAGGCCTTATTAGAGTCGGTCAGAAACCCGAACAGACTCGTGTGTCTTGCCTGTATTACTGCCATATTCTGACTAATCATAGGGTTTACTTGGAACCCCCTTCCGTTAAGGTAAGCTACTACTTGCTCGCCCACATATTGCATATTTATAGGGTATGACACTGGTACCGTCATTGTTTTTCCTCCCAGCCCTATAGACCCTCCACAAAGTGCAGATCCAAATGATGGTTGTCCGAAGAACGGAATTCCCATACTTATAATACTCTTGAAAGTAGTATATATATTTAGATTCTGTTAATATAAGGCGTTTTTTCTACTATAGTGACAGCTTAAAGAGACTAAGACTCAAGTTACATCAGATAAGGCGAGAGGCCTACTTTTAATCACGAGTCGTCTAATTAGAGCTTGAAAATTTTCTTTGCATATAGACTCTTTTCCTTCTCGTCCAACCCATGTAAATTCAATAGTCGTAAGTCAATAGGTGTATAAGGGTAGTTACTGCCGTAAATCCTTTTTCCTCTAAAAACAATGCTTATCTCAGGAGGTACCATAGAAATTTCGAAAAACACTTTTTCTTCTTTTGCTAGTTCCATAGCTTCGTTGATGTAATTAGGATATCCAGAATGTATGAGAATAAGATAAGGTACTCTCGACAAATATGGTTTTAAGTGGGAGGGGTTACCGTAACCTCTCCCCGTATATACGAGAAGGGGTAGGTCTTCCTTTTCCACAATTTTGATTAATTCAAGAACCCTTTCATCTTTTAAGCTAAAGGAGTGGTTTATAGGGTTGAGTATTAAGCCTACGATCCCTTTCTCGATCTGTCTATAAACCTCGACTTGAGGAGGAATTCTGCACCTTACGTTATAAATTCCTAGCCTAGGTTTGTCAGGATATTTCATATACTGTTGATAGAACCCGTCTACGCAACACTCGCAACCGTATTTATATGCAGGATTTAAGACGAAGTTACGTAAAGGATATTCTGCGCTGGTGGGATAAAGTTTAAGCCCTAGATGTACGTTAATGTCTATTATTTCCACGACTAATACTCTCTTCAAACAGAGTCAATAAGTATTTCAGTTGAAACTGCTCTTGAATATAATTTCATTATAAAGTTAATTTATAGTAACATTTATAAAATCATATTCATCGATATTATCGATGAATAAAAAAACGTTAATTGGATTATTAGTTTTAGTAATAATAATAATAGGTGGAGTTCTTGTATTATCGCACTTCAGTAACAATATATCTTCTTCGTTAACTCCAGCGTCAAAGTCGTCTCTCTTACAAAATACTATCACTGCCGGTACGTTTGTGAAGGTTAATGATCAGGACTATGCACCACCGGGTAAGGTAATTGTTGTTGAACAATCTTGGTATGGTTGCCCGGTAGGAGCTGCTGCATCGTGGGCGATATATAATGTTATTAAGAATTATGGTAATGTGTCGTTCCAATTTCATTATTCAGATCCCGATCATTCTCCTGCTAATATACCCGGTCTGATATTCACTGGATTCAAGTCACAAGGAGAATTAGAGTTTTACATAGCTTATGTTTACAACGAGTATCTTAATGCTTCATATAATGGCACTCCAATTCCTACCGACCAGTTAATACCTGAAGGAGAGCAAATACTGACAGAAGAGCTGGAAACTATGGGTGTTCCTAATGCGACTCAAGTAGCAAGTATTATAATACACTACGAAGTCAACATTACAGTAAGCAATTACGGTAAACCACCAGCATTGTATGTAAAACCCCCTCACCTAAATTTCGCTATCTTGATATCAGGTCCTAACGGGACTTACATCGTAGACACTCCTATAGTAAATCCTACTACTTTAGAAGGCTATTCACCTCAGTACATCTATCAGAATCTTGATACCTTCACTCAGATAATTCAAGCCTCGGACATGATTCAAAACGTAATAGCTATGGCATATCCAACTGGTTCATGCCCTACCTGATAGCTTTACTGAGAAATTTATCCAGATTATTTACATCTTATCGACTCAAATTGTTACGACAAAATTAAAATAAAAAGAAGGGAAACTCTTACTATGGGTAAGTTATTCGGTACCGATGGAGTCAGAGGAATAGTTAACAAGGAGCTAACACCTGAATTAGTGCTTAAATTAGCTAAGGCTATAGGTACGTATTTTGGTAAGGAAAGCAAAATTCTCATAGGAAGGGATGCAAGAGCTGGCGGAGACATGTTAATGAGGGTTGTGGAAGCAGGGTTACTTAGTGTAGGTGTCCAAGTTTATGATGGTGGAATGGCAGCAACTCCTGCGCTACAATACGCTGTTAAGACCTTAGGATACGACGCTGGTGTAATAGTAACTGCGAGCCATAATCCGGCTCCCTATAATGGAATAAAGGTTATAGATCGTGATGGTATTGAAGTAAGAAGAGAGAAGGAGAATGAAATCGAAGAAATATACTTTAGTGAGAGGTTCAACACGCAAGAATGGAGCGCTTTAACTAACGAGGTTAAGAAAGAGGACAGAGTCATAGATATTTACGTAAAGGGAGTCCTTAGCCATGTTGATATAGAAAAAGTAGCTAAAAAGCACTACACGGTTCTCATCGACTCTGCTAACAGTGTAGGAGGACTTTCTACTCCTTTAGTTGCCAGAGGATTAGGCTGTAAAATATACACTCTTAACGGTAATGTTGACCCGTTGTTTCCGGCTAGACAACCTGAGCCCACATTTGATTCATTAAAGGAGACGGCAAACGTAGCTAAAACGTTGAAGGCAGACTTAACCGTAACTCATGACGGTGATGCTGATAGGGCTATATTTATTGACTCAGAAGGTAGGATACAGTGGGGAGATAGGAGCGCGGCTCTCCTCTCGTATTGGACTCACGTTAAGAATCCTAGAGCCAGTAATAAGGTAGTTACAGCTGTTTCTAGTTCCAGCCTTGTTGAGGAATACCTATCTAAGTTCGGGATTGAAGTAATATGGACTAAGGTAGGTAGTGTAGATATTGCACATAGAGTCCAGGATGAGAAGGCTTTAGCCGGATTTGAGGAGAACGGCGGCTTTATGTATCCTCCTCATCAGTACGTTAGAGACGGTGCTATGAGTTTCGCGTTAATGCTAGAGCTGATGGCTGAGGAGAACGTTAGTTCAGCCGAACTCTTCGATAGATTGCCTAAGTACTACTTAGTGAAGACTAAAGTGGAGTTAAAGCCTGGATATGATGTTAACGTCCTCTATTCTAAGTTAATCTCGATATATCAGGGAAAAGGAAAGATGTTGACTATTGACGGTGTTAAGGTGATAACAAACGATTATTGGTTCTTAGTAAGGAAGAGCGGTACAGAGCCTATAATAAGGATTCTAGTAGAGGCTAAAGATGAGGAAAAAGCAAATAATATAGCTCAAGAGTTAAAGAGTATTGTTGAAAGCGGATGAAGTATAGGCTGTTAGACCTTTTAGCTTGTCCTATTTGTAAACATTTTCCTCTTACGTACTACGTTTTTTCTGAGAAACAAGTTGAGAGAAATTTAGGAGATGAGAAAAAGCCCTTGTGCGAAATATATTGTGCGTATAAGAAAGTCAACGTTAAGGATGCTAAGGAAGAACTTCCTTGTGAAGAGTGTTTCAAGAAAGAGATCGTTTATGGAATTCTTTATTGTTCTCAGTGTAAGAGATGGTATCCAGTTATTGACGAAATACCGAGGATGTTACCAGATAAGTTAAGAAGAGAAAGTGAAGATGTTGAATTTTTAAAGAAATATAAGGATAAAATTCCTAGAGAAATCTTGTTGGAAGGTCTACCTTATAACATTAAAGAGAGTATTTGACATATGCTTATTAATTTGTAGTAACATAAGTAATATTGGTGTAACCGTTTGGAAAACGGATATCTCTCAAATCTTGACGAATGGATTAAGATGCAAAAGAATTTATTGAATACTGTGAGAGAAATGGAGAAAAAATATGAGTCAGGTGATATTGACAGACTTGACTTAATATTAGCCACTAGAGTAGCATTCCAGCATATAATGAGGACTATAAAAGCATTCGATCAATGGTTACAAGATCCGCAAATTATTAGGCATATGCCTAAGGAGATGTTAGAGGATGTAATGAAGACTACATGGAAGCTTTTAGAAACACTGCTTGAACTAGACATAAGGCATACGAGCGAGTTTAGAGACTTGGTAATCAAGTTAAGCAAAGAAGGAAAGCTAGACCCACTGATATGGAACAGACCACTGAGTGACGAGAACCAACAGCAGACTGGCAGAAGAGGAAGCTTTATGACGATGTGAAATATCTTTCTATTTTAATATTCTTTACTGCATTCTTTACTGCACTATTATAACAACTATACTATAACAAGATGGATTAAAAACAAAAAATAAATAAGGTAGAATTTTGGTTTAGTATCTTCTATTATTTCTTCTATTCTTTAATCTATTTTCTTCATCTATCGCTTGAACCTTAAGTTTTATATCATTTATTAATTGGTTAAGGTTATTCTTGAAATCTTCCTCTATAGTTTGAGTGTCTAAGAACTCTAGTCCATTATTGGTAACTTTTAACTTCTTGCTGACTGGATCGTTCTCTACATATCCTAAGTATAATAAAGAAGTAATATCTTCTTTAACCATAGGACTGAAAATATTTCCGCCAATGATGTTGAACTGATATCCTAAATCTAACCCTTTCTCCTTCATTTCATTTAATGCAGTAACTAGAGCCTTCTCCGATGCACCGCCTAAAACCTTAATAATGTATAATAGTTTGACCTTTCTTTTGTCTTCTTTAAGAACGTCAGGAGTTATTACTTGCTTCGTCACAAGCTTTACGTCCTTAGACTTTGTCTGACCGCCAGGCTGAGACATATAATTCTCCTCTTCTAATACTCTCACTTCTGCCTTATTATCTTAACTATATCTAATGTCACGTCATAAGGATTGCTTGCTTTGGTTATTGCTCCGCCTACAACAAAGATGTTAATCGGTAAGTCAAGCAACTCTTGTATCCTCTCCTTATTTAAGCCTCCAGCTACTGAAACTACTACTCCCAGTTCCGATACCTCTTTGATCTCTTTTTTAAGGTCTGAAACACTAATCCCCCTTTTCTTTTGTACGTCTAAACCAACGTGTAGTCCTATTATATCCACACCTAGTTTTTTGAGTTCCTGAGCTCTGTCCCTAACGTTCTTAACGTTTATTAAGTCTGCTTGCACTAAGATACCGTATTCATGAGCTTTCTTCACTGCACTCTCTATTGTAGCATCATCCATAATTCCGAGGACAGTCATTATTTTTGCTCCTCCCAACCTAGCTATTTCAGCTTCAACATCACCAGCATCTGCCGTCTTAGTATCCGCTAGAACGATTTTCCCTTTACCGATCTCATTAAGTTTTTTAAGCGCAGTAATACCTTCAGCCTTTAGTAGTGGAGTTCCACACTCTAATATATCTGTCCCCCCTTTTATCGCATCTAATGCTACTTTTAAGGCATCATCTATTTTTAAAAAATCTAGTGCTACTTGTAAAGATTTAGAATTTTTTAGTTTTTCAAGTAATTCCATATTATTCCCCGTATAGATTACCCATTAGAAATAAGACAAATGAGCTTTAAAACTGGTGTTTGTAGAATATTAGCTGTGATTTCTGTTTGACGAAGTTTATTATAGTCACCGGAGGCGTTCTGTCAAGCGTTGGTAAGGGTACGGTGTCAGCCTCTATAGGGCTTCTGCTAAAGGCCAGAGGATATAATGTCACGTTAGTAAAGGTCGATCCATATCTGAATGTAGATGCAGGGACTATGAACCCATATATGCACGGTGAAGTATTCGTGACTGATGATGGAGCAGAGACTGATCTAGATTTAGGGCATTATGAAAGGTTTGTCGGAATAAATATGAGCAAATACAACAACATAACTGCAGGCAAGGTTTATTTCGAGGTAATCAGAAAGGAAAGAGAGGGAAAATACTTAGGTCAGACAGTTCAGATAATCCCGCACGTTACGGACGAGATAAAATCAATGATAAGGAAAGCTGCTGAGAAGGCTAATGCGGAAGTCGTAATAGTTGAGATAGGAGGTACTGTAGGTGATATAGAGAGTTTGCCTTTTCTTGAGGCAGTTAGGCAGTTGAGAATTGAGGAGGCTGAACCTAACGTACTATTTGTACACGTCGCACTCGTAGAATATTTAAAAGCTACCGAGGAGATCAAAACGAAACCGCTTCAGCACAGCGTACAAGAATTACGCAGGATAGGAATACAACCAGATATTATAATTGCAAGGTCTGTAGTACCATTAGATGAAGAAACTAGGAAAAAGATCGCTCTATTTACAAATGTAAGACCAGAAAATATTTTCTCTAACTACGATGTTTCCATGACGTATGAAGTACCCCTAATACTCGAGAATCAAGGAGTACCAAGTAGAATTCTAGAGAAACTTCAGCTTAAAGATAGTCAGCCCAATCTGGAAGATTGGAAGAAGTTTATCTCAGACCTTAAAGAGGGTAAGAGAGAGGTCACAATAGCTCTTGTCGGTAAGTATACGAAATTGAAAGACAGCTACATAAGCATAAAGGAGGCAATATATCACGCTGCGGCTAAACTAAAGTTAAAGCCCGTATTATTATGGATAGAATCGACCGATCTCGAAAGTTATCCACAAGAACTGGAGAAACTTAAGAAGGTTAATGGTATAATAGTATTGCCAGGCTTTGGAGCGAGGGGGGTTGAAGGTAAGATATCTGCAATAAGGATTGCAAGAGAGAATAACATTCCGTTTTTGGGAATATGTTATGGGATGCAATTAGCTGTAGTGGAGTTCGCTAGGAATATAATGGGTTTGAAAGGGGCTCACACTACAGAGGTCGATCCTAAAACACCTTATCCGGTGATAACTCTTCTAGATGAACAAAAGAAAGTGGTGCAAGTTGGTGGAACGATGAGATTAGGATTACAGAAGGTTATAATTAAGGAAGGGACGTTAGCCAACAAGATTTACGGTTCAACAGTCGCTTATGAAAGACATAGGCATAGATACGAAGTCAACCCTGAATACGTAGACGAACTCCAAAAGAACGGGATGGTTATTTCGGGAATCAGTGAAAACGGTCTGGTGGAGATGATCGAGCTTAAGGATCACAAGTTCTTCGTCGGACTACAAGGGCATCCTGAATACAGAAGTAGACCGTTAGCACCTTCACCCGTTTTCGTTAGTTTTCTCAAGGCTAGTGCTGGTATCGAGTAAAATTATAGTTATTTTTTGGTATTTAGGTTTCACGATTTTTCTTATTCCTTTAACCCCGTTTTCATATTTAACTTCCACAAGGCCGGCATTTTCTAGCTCAGCAACATGATTACTTATATTCCCCTTACTCATGTGCAGTATTTCGCTTAATTCAGTTATATCTAACGGCTTCTCGCTTGTAAGTTTCAGTATATTTATTCTTGCCATTACGCTTAATGTCTTTGATATCTTTACAATTTCTTCAGGTTCTGAGATTATTAATTCCACGTTGTTAATCTTGACATCATTTCCCTTAAAAAACGTAAGGTAAAAGAGATGAGAACCCTTTTATATTAGCTAGTAACACAATTTCAAATTGAGGAGACTTATCGTGCAAGCGAAGATGGAAAATCCGTTAAAGAGCCTAAAAACAGCTATGAATAAAGTTGTATTAGTGAAATTGAAGAACGGTTCTGAATACATCGGTAGATTGGAACAGAGTGACGGTACCATGAACCTAGTATTAAGGGACTGTATAGAGACTAAAGAAGGTACATCAGACCCTGTTGCAAAATATGGCAGAGTTTTAATCAGAGGTAGTAACATCCTCTTTATCAGTGTTGACTACGAAGTGATAATGGGAAAAGAAAAGTAAATTTATAAGCTATTTGGAGTGAGGATAAGGTATAATGAGGAACATAAACGTTCAATTAAGCCACTGGGCTGATATAGACTCTTTAGATGTAGAATTAGTAGAAAGAAAAGGAGTAGGTCATCCGGACTACATAGCGGATTCGGCATCAGAGGAAGCCAGCAGAAAACTTTCGCTTTATTATCTCAAGAACTACGGAGTAATTTTACATCACAATTTAGATAAGACTTTAGTCGTAGGCGGTCAAGCAGCACCTAAGTTCAAGGGCGGAGAAGTTCTTCATCCTATATACATTGTAGTATCAGGTAGAGCAACTACTGAAGTCAAGACAGAGCACGGAACAGAGAGTATACCAGTAGGAACAATTATAATTGAAAGTGTTAAGGAATGGATTAAGGATCACTTCAGATATCTAGACCCAGAAAAACATGTAGTAGTTGATTACAAAATAGGGAAAGGTTCTACGGATCTAGTTGGAATATTTGAAGCTAGTAAGAAAGTACCTTTATCTAATGATACAAGTTTTGGAGTTGGATTTGCACCTTATTCTAAACTGGAAAATCTGGTATTTAATACAGAAAGGCTGTTGAACTCTAAGGAAATTAAAGCTAAGATCCCTGAGATAGGAGAAGACATAAAGGTGATGGGATTAAGAAAAGGCAATAGGATAGAATTAACCGTGGCTATGGCAGTTATAAGCCAACTTGTAGAAGACGTAAATCAGTATATAAACGTTAAAGAAGAAGCTAAGAATCAAATTCTAGATTTAGTAGCAAAGTTAGTTCCTAATTATGATGTGAAAGTGAACATAAACACTGGTGATAAGATAGATAGGGGTATAGTATATCTCACCGTGACTGGGACTTCAGCGGAGCACGGAGATGATGGAATGACGGGGAGAGGAAACAGGGCTACCGGATTAATAACGCCCATGCGTCCTATGTCTTTGGAAGCTACTGCAGGAAAGAACCCCGTGAATCACGTAGGCAAACTTTACAACATCGTTGCGAACCTAATTGCACAAAAAGTATCTCAAGAGGTAAAAGGTGTAAAAAGCGTCCAAGTAGAAGTGTTAGGTCAAATAGGGAGACCTATAGACGACCCTCTAATAGCTAACGTTCAGGTTATGACTGAGGACGGTAAAATTAACGATAATATGAAGAGAGAGATCGAAGGGATCACTGATGAGATGCTGGGCAATATTGTCAAGATCTCTGATCTGATATTAGAGGGTAAGGTCATTTTGTTCTGAAACGATTTCTCCTATAGTCTTCAAGGATTCTCTTTAGGTCAAGTTTTTCGCTCTCTGCGAGTAACTTTTCCTTATTAAGTATTTCCAAATCTCTTAGTGTCTCTTTTTCAACAATTACTTTATCCCTCAAAAATAACTTCACTATAGAATTATCTACTTGTTGACTATGAAAATATACTCTTTTTTCGCTAATATCTACCTTCATGTAAGGAGGTAACTGATCGGAACCTACTACCAGTAATCTTGAGTTAACTAAACCTTCTATTATCTCGAGTAAATTCTTGGTTTCTCTTTCTTTCTCTTCTATCTTATTCCTCATGGTATTTATAAGTTTAATATAGTTCTCTATCTCTAACTTCAACTCGTAAATTTTTCTTTCCTTTTGAAGTTCCTTATTATACATCATTTTAATCTCATCAATTCTTCTCTGTAATAACACATTTTGAAATGTCATTTCTCTGATCTTTCTTTTAAGTCTTTCTATATCCCTCTTTAACTGTACATTCTCTTCCTCAAGAGAGTTCACTTTAGTGTAGTAGTCAGTTTGATGCGGAGTAAAATTAGGTCGAGAAATTTCATTTTTGGTGTCTTCTATCTCTTTTTCAATTTCTTTTTCTACACACTCATCCATAGTTTTACCTTCAATAACACATTCCAGTACCCGATCCTCATCTACGTCTATATCCATTCTCCTTAGTAATCCTCTAGCCTGATTAAGCTTGTGGGAGATCTCATAATATGCCTTCAAAGCAGCTGCTAGAGAATCCCTTATGTGCGGATCGTCTATTTTCAATCCGTGCTGAGTCGAGAATTTATCGACAATTAACATCTTCTCATCCATGCTGAGCCTCTTGTCTGGAACAAACAACTTAGAGTTTAGCATGGCTGAAATTTTCTTTACAGTGTCAGGCACTGGAGTTACGTCAGTTGCTATTAAAACGGGCTTTCCGTATTTTCTTATTATGTCTATTACGTCTTCTCTGTCTATATTTCTCCTAGACGTCATAAACAAGGGGTTTCCGTGCAAATCTATTATTGATATCCCTACTTCTATCCCAGGGTCTATGCCTACTATGATGGGCTTAGTTTCTTTTTTTGTATCTCCAAACTCGATTTTGGATTTATAAACTGGCTTTATCTCAACTCTTAGGTCATGGCCCTTCATTTTCCTTACGATTCCGTATAAACTCTCTCTGGGCGAATACACCGTAAATACAGCTTTTTCTATCCCGTTCTTACTTCTCTTTATCGAATAATCGTAATCAAACCCGTGTGCATCTAGTTGTTCTTTAATTCTTTTAGCTACTCTGAGAATGAGCCCCCTTAAGTTTCTTTTATATCTATTACTGCTCATCCCTCCGGGTCCTACAGCCCTGCCTCTGGAAATTATAATCTTTGTCTTATTCTCCCTAATTCTGATGGGGGTCCCTATACCCTTTAGTGCTAGAACAGCTGCTAGATAAGCTGTTCTTAACGGTGTTGGTTTTCCTTGAACGTCGATTCCAGCCTCTCTTGCTACGTCTCTGATATCTTTGAACATGTCGTTGACGTAAGTAACTTGTATAACTTCTAGTTTGTCCGGTAAAAGCGATAAGATTTTGACAAGTTTTTTCTCATCGGGTGCTAACTCGTAAACGTTATCTACTGCTATTTTATCTGGTCTTAATTCCCAAGCTAACCTTAATATTTTCGTGAGAGGAGATGATTCTGCCTTGTATTCTACTTCACCTTTTTCATTTATGATAATCACAGAATATGTGGGAGGCTTCAAGGAAGACGGGCTTTGGCCTGGCTCAATATCAATTCCCATTACCTTCATGGTTTCCCCTTTATATAATCTATGACAGCATCTACATCTTTATCTATTTCATACTTCTTATAAAAATAAGCAAGAATATGATCTACATCTCTTATAAGTAAGTCCTCGTTCTCGGGGCTTGACCATTGCGGCCAATCGATTACGTAAGCTGTTCCGTCCTTTACAAGTACATTATATTCACTTAAGTCGCCATGAATCATCTTACATTCATTATACGCTATTCTAATTGTCGACAGTATCTGATCTAATATTTCTTCTGGGTTTGTCAATTCACTCTTGTATAACTCTCTACTTTCCACCAGTTCCATAGCCACGGCGTTATAAGCTCTTCCGTAAGGTTGTGGAACATAGCCGTAATTTTTCTTAACACACTCAAGAGCCTGGTATTCCCTTTCTGCGTTTTCCACTGAAATTACCGTCCAGTCTTTATCTTTTTGGATATTTCGGATCTTCCTGACGTTCTTGTAACTTCTCTTACCGACCCTGTGGAATTTGACTACAAGCGGTTCGTCGTTAAAGTTATAACCTACGTACACTTCGCTCTCTTTTCCGACCCCTATTACTATCCCAAGGTTCTTAAGGACTTTCTCCACGTAAAGTTTCTTTATTGCTAATATATCTAGAGCTGTAAAAGTAATTCTGTAACTGTACTCACCACTTATTATCTGTTTTGAAAGTAACCTGAGGTTATACAGTCTTAACAAAACTGGCTGGAGTTCGTTTAACCTTAATCCTGTTTCCTCTACTAACTCTGATGTCATAATCCACTCGTGGTTCCTATGGAGAGAATAAATGGTTTTAAGAATTTTATAATCTAAGGGACCTACAAGAGAGGCTCGCTCGGCTAATGTTAAAGAAGGCATAACTGGTAACAATAAATATTATGTCTTCACGCTTTAATTTTTTTCATAAGAAGCCTTGACTTACCAGGTATTTCCCTGATAATGTCCTCTTTTAAAGCTCTAAGACCTTTAATACCGAACTTTTCATAGAAGTACTTTATTATCTTATCAGCTAGTTTAGAAGGATCGTCGTCGCCTGGAGAAATTACAACGTAAGTGTCCGTCTTCGAAGATACATTATCGATGTTACCTGTCATAACTTTTAAACCTTCTTCGCTCTTTATCAAGCCTATAGCAAGTTGCAATCTAACGTTCTTTATATAGTTCTTTTTACCGTAGATCATGAAGGATCCTTTCTTAAGGTACTCACCACTTGGCGGGGTCTTGCTAACTTGTTCCCCGTATACCCAAAAAACGTCTATGGCAGCCATACCAGCCTTCCAGGCTTTAGAGTAGCAAGCCGAAATTGTGGCAGCATCAAGTAAGTCCTCCTCTTTGGGCTCTTTACCACTCGTTTTCAGAACAGTGGCAGCAGCTCCTTGAATGTCAGAGTGGAAGAAGATATCTTTGTCCTCTAACAGTTTTCTGACTATACTTTCGTTCTGATCGATGTCTCTTCCGGCAATTACTAGAAAACCATTCCTTGTTATAGTCCAATGGTATTTTTCGTACCATTCCTTCTTTCTTGAGGCTACAATTATCTCTTCCTTCCTTTCAAGGATTTGATTTTCCAGATCTCGCATTTTTCTTTGTAAATCCTCTAAAACTTCCCTTGCTCTCTTAGCTTTTTCCACGTACTCCTTAGCCATATCGAAGTATTTAGAAGAATTCTTATAGACCGAGAGACTAGGATCCAGTTCCACTTCTATTCCATTAATGGTGGTCTTGAAGGGATTTCGCTTACCCGACTGACTAAGAAGGGAGTTAACCGTCTCATAGTTAGCCACTATAATTTGTGCAATGCTTCTTAGCTCTTCAGCTTTTTTCTCATAGTCCTCTATTTGCCTTTTAGTTTCCTCTATTGTTTTTTCTAACTTTTTCCTTTCTTCCTCAAGTTTTTTGTCTATTTCACTCTTTATTAACGATCTTTCCTCTGCTGTAAAAAATTCATCCAATGCGTCATTATAACTTTCCATCTCAATACAACCTTCAATTTTTACCGGGAGTACAGTAGTGTCCTTAATTAAACACTTATCGAAATTACCGCTTGATATCTTCCTCAATAATTCCTCAATCTTTTTCTTGGCTTCCTCTAGCTCTTGTTCATTGGTTGCGTATAATTTCAGAGCTTCAGCGAGCTCTTGAGGTATTCCCAAGATCCTGCTTAGGTTACCTTTCTTAAGTAGTTTGTCTATCTCTTCCTTAGTCGGAGGGTTAAAGGGTGGAGGAGGGGTATAAGTCAGACCTAATTTTATAGTTCTGTCTTTAAATTCTTTATACTCGGTAGAGAACAATATCCTGTTATTCTCATCTGTAATCACCATGAGACCTCTCGGGAGTAATTCTAAGTAGATGATTTTCTCTGATGCAAGTATCTTTATAATCCTTTCCGTTCCTAAGATCGAGGTGTCTTTTATTATTCTGTCTCGAAGAAGCTCACGTAACACCGTGACTTCGGCGGTCGAGTCTTTTTGCCTTTCATATTTCGTGAAGTGAATTCTCTTACCCGGCTCTAAGACTAAGTTCTTATATTCCCCCCTGCAATATAGCTTAAGTAAGTAGGCTGAAAGCCCTTCGATTTTGAATATGTTGTCTATTCTACACCCTTCAAGTTTATTCTTGTTTTCTGCGTACCACGCCAGTAGATCAATGTAAGACATGCTCGTTTTTCTATTCAACTATTTTACCCCCTATAGTCTATTAATTACCGTGGAGAAGGAAGATAAAATCTTGGTGCTCAGAGGGATTATGGGAGTAGTGAGCGGTGTCCTTTCATTCATCTTACTGAATAACGAGGTAATAGCACTTCTGATTCCGTTAATTACATATGCGTTATCCGTTGGGATAGTCTATGGTACTATAAGGGGTTTTAACCTTACTAAGTGGGATTTACTAGGTAGAGGTGTTTCAATATTATTGGCGTCGTGGCTTTTAATATTTGTAATACTGTATAATGTTTAATGCAAACTCAGAAATTCGTAGTAGATGCAATGCTGGGCAAGCTAGCAAGGTGGCTGAGGATATTAGGTTACGACACTGCCTACAATAATAACTTTGAAGACTGGAAAATTTTGAAGATTGCTTCTGATGAGAATAGAATAATTATAACGAGAGATAGAGGGTTATGTGTAAGAGCTAGGAAGAGGGGGCTAGAGTGTTTTTATGTTATCCCCGGTCTGAAAATTGAAGAAATTTTAGCTAAATTATCTTCTAAATACTCTATAGATTTGAATATTGTAGATCCTAATTTTTCAAGGTGCTCCGTGTGTAACGGTGTGCTGAAGAAGGTTAATGACAATTTGTGGGAGTGCACTAGGTGTCATAAAAAGTATTGGAAGGGTTCTCATTGGAGAACTATAGAGAGTACTCTTATTAGAGCGAGAGCAATATTAAAGAATAATGAGTCTCGACAGCAGTCAATTAGTTACGATCAGTGATCTCACTGAAGATTTAGGCAAGAAATTAGTAAAGATTGCAAGACAGTCAATTGAAGTCGAGTTAGGGTTAAGGAGAAAGATTGATGAGTCTCTTTACGACCCCGTCCTAGATAAAAGAGGATTAGCTTTTGTTACACTTGAAAAAGAAACCGGTTCAACTACATCTCTTAGAGGGTGTATAGGTTACGTTGAGGCTGTGGCACCACTTAGCCAGATAGTAAGTAAGGCTGCAATTGGTGCTGCGTTTTCTGACCCCAGGTTTCCTCCTTTAGCTAAGCACGAGATCGATGAGATTATAATAGAGGTAACAGTTCTGACAAAACCTGAGGAGATTACAACAAGTAATAGGAAAGACCTCGTGAATCAAGTTAAAGTAGGAGAAGACGGATTGATTGTCGAGTACGGGATAATATATAGCGGTCTATTGTTGCCTCAAGTTCCTATGGAATATTGCTGGGACTCTGAGACCTTCCTAGCCGAAACTTGTATCAAAGCAGGATTAGACCCTGATTGCTGGTTAAATTCAAAAGTAAAAGTTAAGAAATTCCAAGGTATTATTTTCAGAGAGACGAGTCCTAATTCAGAAAATATCCTTGTTCTAAAGCCCAACCAAATTAAATGCAAAAAAGAGGAAATTTTGAATTTATAGTAGTTACTTTTTTATTTGGCGAAGCGAAAAAAGATTAGTAGCGTGGTTAGGATGGAGGAAGAATTTGCAGAACTTTTTACAGACGAAGTTAAACAAGCTTTACAAGACGCTTTAAAAGATATGAAAAACCCTGTTGATGTATACGTATTTATAAACTCTCTAGATGAACATTGCCACTATTGTGATGTTACGAAAAGATTTTTAGAATTCATGAGTGCCGCTGCTCCTAAAAAGGATGGTAAAAGCTTATTACAGATTCACGTGGTAGACAAAGCTAACCAGAATGACTTACAAGTTTTCAAAGAGTTTAATATCGAGAGAGTTCCAACTGTTGCCTTTGTTAAAGGCTATATAAGATGGACTGGCGCTCCCTTAGGAGAAGAGATAAGAGCACTAGTTGAGACTGCTGTAAGGCTTTCACTAAACGAAAGTGGATTAAGTCAAGAGACAATTAATGCAATAAAAGAGAAGCTGAACGGATTTGTGAAGATCGAGACGGTGGTTACTCCCTCATGTCCTTATTGTCCTTACGCTGCTTTAATGGCTCATATGGTAGCTTACGAAGCTTGTAAAGCTGGTAAGTGTAATGTACTATCAGATGTGGTAGAGGCATACGAGAACCAAGACATAGCCGAGAAATATCAAGTAATGTCAGTGCCTTCTGTAGCTATAAACGGCTCTGTTGAATTCATAGGAGTTCCCACTGAAGAGAATTTCATAGCTTCAATCCTTGAGAAGCAGAATCAGAAAGCGTAATCTCAAGTTTAAGGAAAGTAGTTTTTTAATAACGCATGACTTATTTTATTTGTGAAAATTATTTCAATTAAGCTTACTGATGAAGAGTACAAGGAATTAGAAGAAAAGGCAAGACAAGAGGGTTATGTTCTACTTTCGGAGTACGTAAGGAGTGTTTTGTTCGGAAGGCAAACCCCAATTCAAAATCAGATTAATGTTGACGTGAATAACCCCGAGATAGTGAATCAGATTGTTACAAAATTAGAGAGAAAAATAATGGATTATATAAATCCTTTTACAGCACAAATAGAGGAAATAAAGAGGAAAATTGCAGATCTTACAGAAAAAATTGAAGAGTTAGAAAGTAGTAAAAAGAGTGCTGAAAAGACTGAAAAGAGTGAAGAGAAAAAACAGATCAAGGTTGAAGCGAAGAAAGAGCAACCGCAACTTAAGAAGACAGCTATTGAAAGGTTACAAGAAGAAGGTATATTATTTGAGTCGGAACTTAAGGCATTAAGAGATCCTACAGCTTTCTTCAATAAACTTGAGAGAGAAGGAGCTAAAATAATGTACTTAGAATCCGAAAGAATAGCTATGAGTCAAGATTTTTACAACAAATTTATTGAAGATATTTCATCGATAGATACATCTGATCCTGAAGAGGCTGCAAGTAAGCTTGAACCTAAAGAGGCAAAACTATTCAGGAAATTGGCAAAAGAAGCACTGGTAATATATGACGCTAACTCTAAAGGATGGAAACTAGCAGCTCAACTGTGATTTTTGTTCGTAAACCGTGGAACTGTAACTCCTCTTTGTCCTTGATATTTTCCTTGGTATGGGTTCTCTACTGGTGTTAAAGTTTTAGCAAAAATAAGGTGGAG
>OGCG01000248.1_pt1 | contig 36127 bp, 32 predicted proteins | sample 1570061 | NCBI WGS metagenome assembly OGCG01 (sample SAMN06268698, study PRJEB24515) | hot springs metagenome | isolation source: Joseph's Coat, Yellowstone National Park, Washington, USA | place: USA:Joseph's Coat, Yellowstone National Park, Washington, USA
AGGGTATAGGGTTATACCCAAGAAGTTTAAGCATCCCTGAATTTACGGGGATGATAACTTCCAAAGGTGGATGTTAATATGGTTAACAGAAACCATAACCTTTAGATAGGCATAATTAGATTTAACAAATATGAACAAAAGCACGTTGTCTTTTTTCCTAACGATGTTTATTATTATACTAATACTCATTAATTATTTTCCTGTAAATCAAAAAAATAATAACAGCTTTAAAAGCATTGAAACCCCTTTAATGCCAAAAATAAATGTATTTAACCATACACTAAATAATCAGCCGGTTAATCCATATCTTTTTTATACGAAAGAACCAGCCCCTATGGGAATTGCAGATTATGGAATAACCAAGTATAATAATGCGTATTCCTATTCTACCTCCTCTTTTTTAGGTTCCGCAACGGTATATAAACTACGTACTTACAACTCAAGCCAACCTAGCCAATATCAATATCAGTCAACAATACAAATGAATGTAAACCTAGCTTTTAGCATCGGCAACAGCAATTATTATTACTGGATCCAAAACGTAGCAATAATAGGAACTAACAATAATAGCATATTTTTTATCAACAATATTTGGAATTCATCCTCAAGAAATTCAAATATTTATAATTCTACATTATCTGGAAGTGGGAAAATAGAAAATTCCTCAATAGGGATCTGTTTTTATTATTCATTAGCCAATCAACATTCTCCTGGAAATGATGTCCTTTTAACATACCCGTACACCATAAATTTTAAGGTGAATACATCCATGAATCAAAATGGCAACCCTGTAGTAGGCTTTTTTTACAACGACGGTTACGGATGGGTAAATTACGATAATGTGGTTTTTACGTTTGCTACAAAATTAACTTATCCCCCTATGTTTATAGTTACTGGCAATATGCCCAAGCCTTTTGGTGGCTATTTCGATGCAGAATTAGTATTAGGTGGCCCTGGAAATGGGGCAAGCACGACTGACGTTAATTCCTCTCTTTTTTTAACCATGAAATATTTTAATGGACATAATTATCAAGAATTCAACAATTCATTTAATTTTGGGAGTGATACGGCAGAGACAATATCCAACGTTAATTCAACTGGTAAGTATTGGATACAAAATGGCACTTTAATGTCTAGTATAACCAATGGATCTGGAAATCTGCAAATGATTTACACAAGCAATTATATAAGTGACCTTATAGTAGGCACTCCTTTGCAATCAGGTACATTATACGTAAACAACACCCCTTACCAATATGTTAACTGGTCTTTAAATATTACTATAGCACCCAATAACGGTTCCAATTATTATACCATTTATTTATATGATTCCTTAGGCAATCTTGTATGGCAAAATAACATAACAATGTTCTATGGGTCTGTACAAAAAATTTATCTGTACAATGTAACAATATTTGAAAACGGCCTTCCCACCTCTACTATATGGTGGGTTAATTTGAGTAACGGCCAAAGCTTTTCAACTACTACAAACAAAATATTTTTTGTAGAACCTAATGGCAGTTACAGTTATGTTATAAATTCTTCAAACAACCAGTATATACCCAACAATAAATCTAGCACATTCAATGTTAAAGGTGTTTATATAAACATTCTAATAACATTTTCAGTAGGAGGCAAGTATACATATGGTATTACTTTCAATGCAATCGGATTAGGAAAAAGCCTCCAATGGTGGGTTAATTTAAGCAATGGGCAAGTTTATACCTCTACAACATCAAGTATAACACTCTATGAACCCAATGGCACATACAACTACTCAATAGGAGTTGTAAGCAAAAAATATCTCCCTTCAAGTGCGAATGGCTATTTTACAGTTAAAGGTTCATCCATAAATATTAAGGTATCCTTCAAATTCATATATACATACAGAATACTATTTATTGAAACTGGATTGCCAAACAACATTCAATGGTGGGTTAATCTAAGCGATGGTGAATCCTTCCATTCTACAAACAATACTATATCATTTATAGAGCCAAACGGCACATACACATACAATGTAAGTTCTAACACTAGGTTAATTCCAAAACCTTATAAAGGGAGTATAGTTATATCCGGTTCAAATATCAATGTAACAATCTATTTTAGCTATGGAAATACACAAACAAACCTCCTTAAATCAAACATATCCCTACTATTTTTTGGAATAATATTTATAATAGCATTAGCCACACTCATATCTATAATGTCAAGAAAAAAAGAACCAAAAATAAAAACAACACCAAATACAATGCAATATACACAACAAGCTAATCTCCCGTTTTCTTCACAACAAAATACTCAAAGCAACCAACAACATGATATTCAGCAAAACCCCTCACCATATTTTATTGTTGTTTGTCCATATTGTCAAACCCATTTAACTGTCCATGTTGCTTACAAAGGGAAAGCCGTTCAATGTCCTGTTTGCAAACAAATCATAATCCCTTAAATAAAAAAACAATAAATAACCCACAAAAATGTGGGGAGAGGGATTTGAACCCTCGAACTTCTATAAGACTAGACCCTGAATCTAGCGCCTTTGACCAAGCTTGGCGATCCCCACAACAACAAAATCATTTCTTTGGTTGTGGTTCTTCTACAATTCTGTAAGCAATAGACAATACATACTGGCGCAAATCTTTTAAGATATCATCAATGTAAATAATGTCTGAAGCAGTAAGATATATACACTGGCCACATTCAGGAGGTTGAGTATTAGACATTAACCCTTGAATTACCTGTGAATACATATTATAAAAATTAGATAAATCTGAAATAAACTGAATTTTCATTGTTTTGTATAAGCTTTCTGGATTGAAGGGGCAATGGGAGCAATCCAATCTTCTTTTTAACCTTTCTATGGCCTGTATTCTTTCGTACTTAGCCTTATCCAACGATATCCCTTGTGCAGCAGCTTCTTCAGAGGTTGGCAGTACAGGTATTGTTTCATCCATAGGGGAAGGCCCTCGTAACATCAATCTATCAAGGTCAGCTATTACCTTAGTCATTTTTTTAAGTAATTCAACAGTTTCCTTCCCATACTGTATCTCTACATAATGAGATATAGCAATTAAATCTACGTTAGAATCTTCAGAAAGTGCAAGTAACATTGCACTTAAACACCTTGGATTAGCAATAGGCATTTCAGAATTGCAATCTGGGCTTTTTAAAACCATTTTTACCAATTTACCATCATGTACGATAGTGTACTGATATGAAGGCAAATCTACCTTCCCACCTTGTTGACCCATCATATTTATCACATCTATTAATAAGAAACCTTATTATTACAATGTTAATTTGCTATTTATAATTTTATAGTTATGTTATCTCCATATCTCTTTAGGGAATAACTTTAGTTCAACACCTAATTTTTGAATTTTTATCTAATAGGCATCTGAAGTTTTTCAAATTTCAAAACACAATTAGGATATACCATATTATCTAATTTATGTGACGTTAATGGCTAAATGATTTTTAAATCTATCAACTTCTCTAAAACCCCTTCCCCACCTTCCTTAGTAGAAACAAAATCAGCGGCTTGCTTAGCTTTATCTGACCCATTAGCAACACAAACACTTGTTCCAACAGACTTCAAAAGTTCAATGTCATTGTCCCCATCCCCAAAAGCGATGACCTCATTTTGGGGTATGCCCAACAAACCAAGGACATATTTTAAACCCTCCACTTTAGAAACCTTTTTGTTCATAATGTGTATAGCATAACCTGAAGATTCTACTCTATATCCTCTCGGAACAAAAGTATTGTAAATAAGATCAAAGTCAGAATCCATAGTTAAAGCAACTTCAGAAACCCTCCATCGATCTGTAAATAAATACTTATATTTAGAGGGATCAAGTTGAAGCAATATCTTGTCTATTTCCATCCTATCCCCTCGGATTTCAATTTTTCCTTGATGGAAAATAACCCCGCCATTTTCTGCAATTATAGTGCTATTCAATGAAAGGTACACATGTAAAAAATATATAATAGGCAATACATTACCAGTAGCAAAAATGATTTTAAATCCTTTTTTATCTATGGCTTTAAGGTGTTCTAACAAAGGTAAATAAATGATTTTGTCTTTGCTTGTTAATGTCCCATCTACATCAAATACAAGTGCTTTGTACATTTTAGGTCACACAATCACTTCAATGCCATTGCTACCTATCTTAAAAGGTCTAATCTGAGTATCATGTGCACTTCCCTGAAACTTCACAATACTAACACCACGGCGCAGTTCATCATTAACCCTCTGTTTGAACAACCTTATCTCCCCTCTTGCCAACAAGAACTCAGCAGGTATATCATTTTCTGGAGGTAAAGAAGTTACAAGTATAGATGTAGCCTCACTCTCAGCCAAAAACCTCATAAATGACTGAATCTCTGAACGTTCCTGCCCTATAGTACGCTCACCTTTAAAACCAAAATACCGTATAGAAGTAAGGGAATCCACGACAATGCGATGATATTTTGTATTTTCCATTTCTTTATTAAGCTTGATATATATAGATTGAATGGAAAGTTCATATGGGTTTTCAGATGAACTTTTCTTAATTTCATCAACATCCTTCATTTCTTTAATATCCCCCAGTGCTCTTACTTCTTGTATGTGTTTGCTTTTTTTAAGTCCAGCCATTTCAGGTGTAGCATCTAAAATCTTCATTTCACTTAAATCCCACCCAAAGGATTTGGCATTCTCTTTTAGTTCGTTTGGAGGTTCATCTATAGCTACAAACATTACATTTTCTCCGGCTTTTAACCCTTCAACCAAAAATTGCAATGCAAATAAAGTTTTTCCAGAACCTTCTGGACCATCTATAATGTATGATCTCTGTGCAATTAATCCACCATTCAACATTTTATCTAATCCCTCTATTCCAGTACTAACTCGCATTAACATATTATTCCTCCTCTTTTTTACTCATTTTTAATCTTTTTTTCCTTTTTAGTTGAAGCTTTTTTTGGTTTAGCTTCTTTTGGCTTTGGCATTGTTTCTTTTTTCTTTCTTGTTTTTTTAGGTGCTTTTAAAGAAGGTTGCTTTACACTAGCCTCTTTTTCAGAAAGTTGTTCGTTATTAATAATTTCTTGTTTATTCTCTTCTGGTTGTAAAACCTCCTTATCTGCAGATATCTTTTCTCCAGAACCCGTACCTTCGATATCAGATTCCCCTACGTTTTTAGTAGAAGAATCAGCATTAGCAGTAATATTCTCTTCTTTAGCAAACTCAATAGGTTGAGTGCTTACAGGTTGTCCTTGAGGTTGTATATTGACTTCTTTAATCTCAGGTTTGTTAACAGGAGATTCCCCTACGTTTTTAGTAGAAGAATCAGCATTGGCAGTAATATTCTCTTCTTTAGCAGACTCAATAGGTTGAGTGCTTACAGGTTGTCCTTGAGGCTGTATATTATCAACTTCACTTTCAGGAATAGAGTTATCAACAGATTCTTCTGCTACTTCCTGTCCTTCAACCTTGCTTTGTTCATTATATACGTAAATTCTATAATTTAATAATTTTTTACACTCCAAAGTTACCTTTGCAGCCTCTTCCAACATATTTGCCTTAAACAAATTAATAGCTTTAGTCATATTAGCCATGATATCATCAGTTTTTATTCCCACTTCAGTTGCATCTTTAAGGTCTTCAATCAATCCAGACAAATTTCTAGAAATTGCTGTTTTAAGAGCGGATTCTTCAATGATTGGGCCTTGGTATTTTTCTGTTATTGGTGGTACAACTGCTTCATCTTTGATTACCACTTTGCTATTCAGATCAACCTCAATTCCAGAAGAGGTTAGTTTATAATAATGAATATATGGATCAAATTCACTACCCTTAAATTTTTCAATCCAAATAGCATACTTCATTTCTGAATTAGAATAAAACTTATGCATTCTTATCTGCCCTCTACCTAGCAAAAGTTCGGGATTATGGTAATCTATTTTAGGTACATCGGCAAGTATTAAAGAAGTAGCATTCAGTTCGGATAAAAATCGTATAAATGACTGAATTCCTATTTCGGGGTTTACACCCTCCATACAAAAATATCTAAGTGCGGTAATAGAATCAATAACAATCCTATCATATCTCCTTTTCATCATTTCTAGTTTAAGGCCAGATTGTAATGCCGTAAAAGACACAATCACTCTATTAAATTCTGGACTTTTTCTAATTTTTTCTGATATAGATTCTATAGGAACAACTGCCCTTACTGAAGCTATATCTTTCACAGGTACTTTTTCGTAGGTCATTACATCAGAAATTGCGTCGTAAATCAATATTTTGTTTAAATACCTTCTAAACTCACTATAATTTTGCTTTATTTCGTTAGGGGGCTTAAAAAGTGTAACATATATCACAGATTCTCCATGTTTAATTCCATCCATCAAAAATTGTAATCCTAAAGTGGTTTTACCACTTCCTGGGTTACCAGCAACAATATATGGCTTACCAGGGAGAAGGCCCCCATGAAGCATAATGTCTATCTCCTTTACGCCTGTTGAAACCCTACCTGTACCAAAAAACATCATTTCACCATAAACATTTATTTAAATAAATGTAGTTCATTGTTTATTTAATTTACCAATACTTTTAGTTGAATTGTTAATTTAACACTTATTGTTTAAGGGCCAGGACCGAGATTTTCAAGAGCAAAGCCCATTTGAACTCGGATCGAAGGATCCACAGTCCCCCAGGATAACCAGATTACCCCACCCTGGCCATATTTATGAATATAAATATGTAAAATATAAAGGTTACGGATTACTTAAGAATTTCCAAAAATATTAATGTTTAATAATGTATTTACAATCCACAAAAAGCATGATTATACTTACCGCTTTTTATTTTATTCATTCAGAATGAAAAACGCTAAATGCGGGTGTCGGGATTTGAACCCGAGTTATAGGCTTGGCAAGCCTATGTGATGCCAGACTACACTACACCCGCACCACACAACATCATATATAATAATTATTAATAAATCTTTTCAATGTTGCTAACATCTTTTTATAATCGAATGCATTATTTGCAATAATGAACGAAGAAAGCATATATGAAAGGGCATATATCCATGCACTTAAAAATGCGTTAGACCATAAAGGAAAAGCCAATGATAAGGCTGTAATGGGTAAAATAATACAGGAATTTCCAGAATTAAAGGCAAATACTGCTATTGCATCTGAAATATGCAAAAAAGCTTCGAACGCTGTTAATGCGTTGAGTAAAATTGAATTTGATACTGAAATTGAAAAGTTTAATATAAAATCAATGGAAGTAGAACATACAGAAAAGAAACACACACTTCCTAACTTACCTAATGCAGAAAAAGGAAAGGTGGTAATGAGAATGGCACCTTTCCCGTCAGGGGCGTTGCATATAGGAAACAGCAGAATGATCATTCTAAATGACGAATACGTAAAAATGTATAATGGCAAACTTTTGCTTGTTTATGATGATACTATTGGTTCTGAAGAAAAAATCCCTTTGCAAGAGTCCTATTCTATGATAGAAGAAGACTTAAAATGGATGGAAGTAAATTATGACCATGTATACTACAAATCTGACAGAATGGATATATTTTATAAATATGGAGAAGAATTAATAAAAAAAGGCAGTGCATACGTATGTTTTTGCAATCAGGAAGAATTAAAGTATAATAGGGAAAAAGGAATAGAATGTGTACATAGAAATCAAACTGTTGAAGAAAACCTAAAATTCTGGAAAGAGATGCTTGAAAATAAATTTGGCCCTGGCCAGGCAATAGTGAGAATAAAATCCTCCATGGCTCATCCCAATCCTGCTTTTAGGGACAGGGTATTATTTAGAATCTCTAATAGAACACACCCTCGTGTTGGCAACAAATATACAGTATGGCCTTTATTAGAATTTTCATGGGCTGTAGATGATGTATTGTTAGGTGTAACCCATGTCCTTAGAGGAAAAGACCTATGGATTGAAGATGAAATGGAAAAGTATATATGGGATATATTAGGATGGAATGGCCCTGTTTTTCTTCATTATGGCATGCTAAGAATTGCAGAGGCAAAGCTAAGCAAAAGCAAATTTATGAAAGAGGTCAAATCTGGAGAATTCATGGGGTGGGAAGACCCACGAACCTGGAGCTTAAGATCCCTCAAAAAGCGTGGATTCTCGCCAGAAAGCATAAGAAAGTTTGTACTTACGTTTGGGCTATCTCTTACTGATATAGAAGTACCAGCAGAAAACCTATATTCTGAAAATAGAAAAATGATCGATGCTATATCCCCAAGGTATATGTATGTTGAAAATCCTGTATTATGTGTCATTGAAAATTTACAAGAAGAAAAAAAGATTGAAGTGCCTCTTTCTCCAGATAACCCTGCAATGGGCAAAAAAATTTTATATGGTAAAAAGGAGGTTTATGTTTCCCAAGAAGATCTGGAAGCACATAGAGGTGAAATTATAAGGTTAAAAGATTTTGTTAATGTGCTAGTATCTCAAGAAGGCAATATACTAAAATTTGATTCTTGGGAAAATAAAAAAATCCCTAGAATACAATGGGTATCTAAAGGGAATGAATTGCCATGCAATGTAATATACTTGAATGGCTCTACAAAAAAAGGTTTTGTGGAAGAATGCATAAAAAATCAAAAAATAAATACCGTAGTACAATTTGAAAGGTATGGATTTGTAAAAATAGATTCAATAAGCAAAATTGAAATATTTGTATGGTTTACCCATCCATAAAGGGATGTATATGTTTGATACAGACAATAAAAAAATGATTAGGAAAGGCAAGGTAAAGGAGGTATGGGATGACGGAAATTATCTCTATTTTAAATTTACTGATAATATATCTGTATTTGACAAAATAATCCCCTCATCTATACCGTACAAAGGAATGTCACTTTGCCTAACCAGCTATCATTGGTTTTCTTTGTTGAATGATTTTGGCATAAAGAACCATTTTATTGAGCTTATTGATAAAAATGTAATGAAAGTTACTAAGCTTGATGTTATTTACGATTACTCCAAAATCACAACCAAAACCACAAATTATCTTATTCCCCTCGAAGTTATTGTTCGGTATTATGCTGCTGGATCTTTAATGGATCGTATAGAAAAAGGGGAAATAAATCCAGAATCATTGGGGTTTCCTAAAGGATACAAAGTGAAATATGGTGACAAACTGCCTTCTCCTTTTTTTGAGGTTACAACCAAATTAGAAAAAGTAGATAGGCCACTTACAGAAGAAGAAGCCCTTAAAATATCTGGTTTAACTAAAGAGAATATGAAATCCCTTAAGGATATGTCCCTCAAAATTGATACTATAATTCATAGGGAAATTGAAAAGCGGGGATTGATACATGTAGATGGAAAAAAGGAGTATGGCATGGACAAAAATAGAAATATTATTGTGATTGATACATTTGGCACAGCAGATGAAGATAGATTTTGGGATGCAGAGCAATACAAAAAGGGTAAATTTATTGAACTGAGCAAAGAAGAAGTAAGGCAATACTACCGTTCTATAGGGTATTTCGATAAGTTGATGGAAGCACGGAAAAATCACAAAGAAGAACCTGAAATACCACCACTACCCGAAGAAAAGATAAAGCAAGTTTCCAATCTTTATATAGATATGTATACTAAATTAACAGGCAAAAATTTTGTAATGTAGTGTGTAAAAATGCATATCCTGGAAAAAGAAAATGCAGCCAAAGAAGCGTTAAAGTACATTGAAAATAATACCGTTGTTGGCATAGGGTCAGGCAGCACAGTCAACCTTTTAATTAACCTGTTATCTAACCATGCCAAAAAGAATAATTTAGATATAAGTGTAGTAGGGGCCTCAAAAGAAAGTGAAAGAAATCTTTTAAAAGCCAACTTAAAATTGGTTGAGATTGAAAATGTATCCTATACAGATGTTACCATTGATGGTGTAGATGCAATAGATAGCAACCTGTACCTTATAAAAGGTGGGGGAGGTGCTCTATTTAGGGAAAAGGTAATTGCCAAATGCGCTCGAAAGGTAATAATCATTGCAGATCATACCAAAATTTATAAAAAACTAGAGGAATACAATCTCCTCCCCATTGAAGTGGTGCCTTTTTCTAGGGCTTATGTAGAAAGAAAACTGAAAGAAATGGACATAGAGTACAAAATAAGATACAAAGAGGGAAAACTATTCATAACTGATAATGGAAATTACATTTTTGATGTTATTATAGGAAAGCATCGTATAGCATTGCTTGAAAAAGAATTGCGTTCAATTACTGGTGTTGTAGAAACGGGCTATTTCGAAAAAATTGCAAATGTTGCCATAATAGGATATGAAGACCATGTAGATACCTTAACTAATGAGGTTTAAATATAGCAAAAAGCAAAATTAAAGCTATGGCAATACCCATGATAGAATTTATAAACATGCTCAAACTAGAATTTTTAGTCAAATAAAAAGAAAGGTTTAAAGCCATGGCAAATGCAATAACCAACGCAACGAGGAATAGCAACATTTTACTCTTCATTTTTTTCCTCAACCTCTTTTCCATGCTTTGCCATATATTTTTTTTTGTAAAATTCCATTGGATGGGAAACCCTTTCACACAGCTTATCCTCTTCTGAATAACATAGGTTATTGGTTTTTAACGAATCACACTTTGGAATTTCATAGTTCCTTTCTTTTATTTGTTTTACCTGATAAAGCGTAAACTGCCTATTAAAATCAGGCAGCAATCTGTAATACTCTGTAATCTGGTCTATTGTTAATCCAAAATGGTTAAAAAAAGTGGCAATAGTAAATCTACCGAAATGAGGCACATTATGTATTTTCTTCACATCACCGTACATTCCCATATCAGTTAATAGATGCACAATACATGGTGGATATGCACTTTTATCGATACTGAGAATATTTTCTGCTTCCATCTGTTTATATTTGTTGTTAAGTTCCAAAATGAAATTATAATCTTCAATAAATTTTTTGTTGTTCATTATGCTTTCAGTAGGGGTAGGCATATCCCCTTTGATAGACCTCAATATAATATCAAAAATAACCTCCCTAAAAAATCTTTGAATATCAGAGGTATATATTATAACAAATCCTTTATCAACATCAAAAAGTAGCAAATTCCAAGAGGGAGAAGAAGGTGCATATTTCAAAAAAGTGGGTATAGGGACATAAATAATAGGATCCACACTACCTTTTAATTCAATACCAGGGCAACATAATATAGATATATATTTAATAAAATTTCTAAAACTTTCTTTGTTTAGGGATTTGTAGTCATCGATTAATGCACGTATATTTTTTTCTGATTCTATAGCAAGGCCGAGTGAAAATCTATTTATGACAGTATCAGAACCATATAAATTCAATAAAATCTTTGCATATATATATGAAGGTATAACCTTGTTGGGGTCGTTGAATTCAAATGATTCGGGTTTATCTTGTTCTTGTTTCTTTGAAGAACTATTGTAAATAGCATAAGTAATAAGCTTTTTAGATAAAATGCGTATATTATCCTCTTCATCCGAAAGTATATTATTCAGATCCATTTTTTCCGGGTATACTATCCCTATATCAAAATCTGACCTTGAGGAAGAGGTATAAAGAAAGAAAAATTTAGATATAAAAATTTCATCATCCATTTTTTTCAACCAACATAGTAAAGTTTTTTTCATTCACAAATTTGTAAGCCTCTTTATTGTTTCTATACATGTTGAAAATTTTATCCTCTGAGCTATTGCATTGCTTATGAGTTGTTTTCCTTAACATCCTCGATGTTTCGATGAATAACTTATCCTCTGGAAGCAACAGTTTAATGGTTCTAAGCATTGTTTATTAAAATAAATAAGGTGCTAATATATCTTTTTGTCATGGGGGAAGTGGTGCAATTCCATAAGAATTACTCGTTTTACTGCTTTATCCAAATCCCTAATGTTAAATAATTTAAATATCTTTACTTTTTTAGAGCAACGAGGAATGTTATGAATAACTTAAGGGAATATCTAGATCTGTTAAAAACAAAAAACGAACTCAAAATAGTGAATGTAGAGGTAGACCCAGAACTAGAAATAACAGAAATTGCTGATAGAATCGTAAAAACCACTGGTAAAACTATTTTATTCAATAAGGTTAAGGGTTCCAATATACCGGTAGTAATAAATTTATTTGGTTCTGAAAGGCATATGTATTATGCACTAGGCGTGAAAGAGGCTAAAGATATAGGTGAATCTTTGACAGGTTTATTGAAAATAAAAATGCCCACTTCTATATTAGATACCCTAAAAATGTTGCCCATGCTAAAAGAAATCTCTTCCTATGCACCTAAAATAAAAAACAATGCCCCTTGGATGGAGGTAGAAGAAAAAGATCTTTCTTTCCTTCCGGCTTTGAAATGCTGGCCCAATGATGGTGGCAAGTATATAACCTTGCCTTTAGTGATAACAAAAGACCCTGTTAACGGAATTAGAAATGTAGGGATGTATAGATTGCAAATATACGACAACAAAACTATAGGTTTGCATTGGCAGGCACATAAAGGTGGTGCTTACCACTATAGCCAAGCAGAAAAAATGAACAAGCCTCTAGAGGTTGCAATAGCATTAGGTTCTGATCCCGCTACTATTTTTTCTGCAGCTGTTCCCCTGCCTGAGGACGTAGATGAATTCCTATTTTCTGGATATATCAGAAAGGAAAATGTTGAATTAACCAAATGTTATACAGTGGACCTAGAGGTACCCAGAGAAAGTGAAATCGTTATAGAGGGGATTGCTATGCCAAATGAAAGGAAACTAGAAGGCCCATTTGGAGATCACAATGGATATTATTCCCCACCTGAAATGTTCCCTTATATGCATGTTACTTCAATCCATAGAAGAAAAGATGCAATCTATCCCACAACCATTGTAGGTAGACCAATAATGGAAGATGCATATATTGGCAAAGCAGTTGAACAATTAACAATGCCAATAATAAAATTCATAATTCCAGAAATTAAAGACATTAATTTGCCTATTGAATCAGTATTCCATAATTTAGCTATTGTATCCATACAAAAAAGGTATCCTGGGCATGCTAAAAAAGTGGCAATGGGCCTATGGGGATTAGGAATGTTATCCCTAACAAAGATCATTATTGTCTTAGATGAGGATATAAACGTACATAACCTCAAAGAAGTTTTATGGGCAACCACAACAAGGATTGATCCATCAAGAGATGTTTCCATAATAAATTTTACTCCTACTGACACACTCGACCATGCCTCCCCTATGCTTAATTACGGTTCTAAAATGCTCATTGATGCTACCAAGAAATGGAAAGAGGAAGGCTATACAAGAACATGGCCTGAAGTTATTTCTATGAAAAAAGAAATAGTAGATTTAGTAACCAAGAGATGGAAGGAGTATGGATTGGACAAAAGTTAAATATTTTTTCAAATTGATAAGGGTAGAACATACCCTATTTATGCTCCCCTTTGTTTACATTGGTGCTTTTCTAGCAGCTAACACCATACCCAACACAAGGCTGCTTATTTTAATAACATTAGCACTCTTTTCAGGAAGGGTAATAGCAATGACGGGCAACAGAGTCCTTGACGCTGAGTTTGATAAAAAAAATGCACGGACTATGCACTGGCCCATTGCATCTGGCAAAATAACTAAAAAGGAAGGATACGGCATAATATTAATATTTACACTCCTGTTTTTTTTTATTGTATATCTGATAAATTTTACTGCCTTTATATTATCCTTTGTTACAATCCCAGTTTTTCTTATTTATTCTCTTCTAAAACGCTATACATGGCTATCCCATGTTGGATTAGGAATCGTTGAAGGAATAGTCCCTGTAGGGGGATGGATCGCTGTTACTGGCAATGTATATACTCTCTTATCTTTGCCTATCGTATTAACGTTTTTGATAGCGGTTTTATGGCTAACAGGGTTTGACATTTTATACGCAATACAAGATGTATCTTTTGACAAAAAAGAAAATTTAAAATCAATACCTGCTAGATTCGGAGTGGAAAAAAGCATATACATCTCTTTTTTCGTGCATTTTGCAATGGGAATATTGATCACATATTTTTATTTTATTTACACTAATTACTTTATGCTTATCTCCATTGTTTTAATATGGATATTGATTTTAACTGAACATTTAATCGTAGGCAAAACTCATCTAGAAAGGATCAATATAGCCTTTTTCCATGTTAATGTAGCTATTGGTTTTGTATTTTTGATCAGCGTTGTTGGTTCTGTAATTATTAATATCCATATACTATAGCAAAAAAATTTAAGCAAGGCATATTACCTAATTAACAGAAATTATACCTATGCAACTAATAATCCTACATCAAAAAGCACTTTTCTCATTTATTAGATGCAAACTATAATTGGCAACTAAAAACAAAATGTTCATAATAGTCAATCACATAATCTCATAAGGTGAGAACATAAAAATAGGCGTTGTAGGTGGTGGGGCAAGAGAGCATGCAATATGTGAAAGCATAGCCAAAAGCAATGTAGAAATTTTTTCATATTCACATAACAAAAATCCTGGCATTATAAAAATCTCCAAGAAACATATGCAAATAGAAGAGAGCAAAATATCAGAAATTGCTGATGACATGGAAAAAAACGATATTGACATTGCAATAATAGGTCCAGAAATGCCATTAGTACTGGGGATAACTGATGAACTTGAGAAAAAAGGCATTGAAGTTTTTGGTCCTAACAAAAAGGCAGCACAAATAGAAGGTTCAAAATTTTTTGCTAGAAATTTAATGGCTAAGTACAATATAAAAGGCAATATACCATATAAAAAAATAGAAAAAAAAGAGGATATTGAAGGGGCACTAAGAAACTGGAAAGGACCTTTTGTAATAAAGCCAATTGGTTTAACCTCAGGGAAAGGCGTAAAAGTATGGGGTGATCATTTTACTACATACAATGAAGCTATAAAGTATGGTTATGAAATATTTGATGGCAGAATAGGTGGATCCGAAGGGTTTATTATAGAAAATAAAGTAGAAGGTGAAGAATTCACACTCCAAGCTGCAGTAGATGGTAAGAATTTATCATTTTTTCCATTAGTTCAAGACCATAAAAGGTTGTTAGAAGGCGATAGGGGTGTTAATACTGGTGGTATGGGATCATATAGCTTTTCAGATGGCAAACTTCCCTTTGTAAAAGAAAATCATTACAAAGAAGCCGTAGAAATAATGAAAGAAACGATCAATGCCCTGGAGAAAGAGGGAATAAAATACAAAGGCATTTTGTATGGCAGTTTTATGGAAACCCCTACAGGGCCTTTCCTTATAGAGTATAATTGCAGGTTTGGAGATCCAGAAGGAATAAATACGTTAAACTCAATCAAAACTGACTTTATAGATATTGTAAAATACACTATACAAGGCAAGTTAAATGAACTTAATATACAATTCAACAACGTATCTACAGTATGCAAATACATCGTTCCCAAAGGTTATGGTGTCAATCCAGTATCGAATAAGCCTTTACAAATAGATGAAGAAATATACAAAATAAGCAACCTTAAAATCTATATGGCATCAGTTAATGAAATAAATGGGGTTATCCATACAACAACTTCAAGGGCAATTGCACTCTTGGGTACTGGAAATACAATAGATGAAGCTGAAAAGGTATGCCAAAAAGGCATAGAGCATATCAAAGGTGAAATATATTACAGAAAAGATATTGGGACAACAGAACTAATCAATAAAAGGATTTCCCATATGGAAAAATTAAATAATAAATGATTTGCCTAAAACCTATTCGCTATTTTTATTGCTAACCCACCATAGCCAAGTACCAAATTCTGGAGAAAATTCCCCTTCTATAATGTTATTTACCTTGAGTTTCATTAGAAAAAGAACTGTTTTATCTGGACATTTTTTATTTAACCCATTGATGTAGAATTCTATTTCATCTGTTTTTGCCTTTCCTTTTTTTTCTAAAAACTTTTTTACAAGTAGAACAATTTCATCCTCGGAATCCATAATGATCTGTTGTTTATGGGTTATGTAAAATTTAAATATTTTCATCAATACGTTAAACCTTTAAAAAACCTATTTTTATTGAAAAATATAATTAGAAATCATTAAATATAGAAATAATATGTTCCATTATGTGAACTATATGGTATACAAATTTAAATGCAAAGATATCGGTATGCAGTGTGGGTTTGAGACAAAAGCAAAAACAATGGAAGAACTAATGCCAAAAATAGTTGAACATGCACAAAAAGAACATGGCATGAAAGAAATCCCTCCCGAACTCCAAGAAAAAGTTAAAAATGCAATAAAAAAATCTCTGTTCTAGATTGATGCACTAGGCATTATTTTTAATTTTTTCAACATATTTTTTAGCTTTTTCTCTGTTTTCCCTATGGTTTTTTAAGTATTTTATAACCCTTGAGGATAACTCTGCTTTGCATTCTCCGCACAGTAAGTTGCCGTTTTTGCAATTTTGTTCCCTTTCATTTAGCTTATCATCAAGAGGCTCAAAAAGATATGAATACATGTAAAAAATAGGGCAGATATATGGATTTGCACCCTCTTTACGTTGTTCACTAACAGTTGATTTTCCTCCTGTAAACGCATTCATGATCTTTTTGTTGATAGTTTTATCATTATCTGTGGTGTAAATAACTGAATCTAGATCTGAAGAAGACATTTTAGAATCCCCTGTTAATCCAGGCATAAGTTTGTTATGTATAATGGCAGGCTTATAGAAACCTAATTTTGGTGCAACATCCCTCGTTAACCTAAAATGAGGATCTTGATCGATTCCACATGGTATTAGGCAAGGTATATTATTGCCTTTTTCAACGGAGGGTAAAAAAGCCAAAACTGATTGAAGTGAAGTATAAAATATTTTTCCAATATTATCGCTATCATTGATGCCAAAAACTGCTTTTACTGTAGAATATGTTACATGTTTGGATACATTTAAAGCCAGTTTATACATCCTTCCAATATCTTTTGTGTCTACAAAAACATGAAGTTTGTTTATATCAATCCCTAATGCAAGAACATCCAAAAGATTTTCGTAAGCCATATTAGTATAAAAATCCAGATTTTCAGTTCCTTTTACTAAGAATTTTTCATCATCCGTATATTGAAAATAAAATTCTGCACCAGTATGGTCCTGCAAATATTTTGCAAAGATCCACGGTATCAAATGCCCTAAATGTACTTCTGCAGAAGGGCCTCTACCTGTGTATATATAAAATTTCTCCCCTTTTTCGTATTTATCCAATAACCAGTCAAGGTCTCGGTGTGAAAAGAATATTTTTCTAGATAAAAATGGATGCAATTCCCCAAAATCCTTCTTTATACGTTCTAATAACGCATCATCAACTTCTTTGGTTCCAAATTCTTTTATAAGTTTAGCGTAATCCAACTTTCCCTTAACTTCCCAAGGCGTTACTACAGCATCATTCATGCAATTTGATTATCTCCTAAATATTTTATTTTATTGTTAGATTTTATAGCACCCCAAAAAACCATTCCAAGGCCGATAACAATGCCAATGCTAAATATGTATTGAATATTAATTATTGTAACCCCTGTAGAAACAGCAACAATAAAAAATCCAATAGAAATCATCAATTGGGGTATTGCTAAAGCCCTCTTTTTAAATACATGGTATAATGGGCCAATAACAAGGATTGCAGTCCCTGGTAAAGTCACAAACATAGGCAATACAATAAGCATAGAAGGCAAAGAAGCACTATTGAAAATATGAGATACCAGTATATTGGAAGGCATGCTATAAAAGAAAACAGATACAAGAGTAATGACGGAAAAGGCGTACAAATAGTAGATAATAAAAATTCTGTAATTTTTCTTTAAATTTAAAAAATAAAGTTCACCAATGCTCAGGAATGTAACCAAAAGTGTCACGGAAGCAAGATATAATACATATAACTCATAATTGATAAAAAAGAAAAATATAAGGTCACATAAAGAAGCAATGGTAAAAAATGAAAAGCCAATGATCCAATACACTTTATTTATCTTCTCATTGGAATGGTAATCATAGATCAAAAAGATAACGAACATAAACGAGGCTATTACAGAAACCAAAGTGGCAATAAAGTTCAACAGATCATAATACATAAAATAATCCAATTGATATCCAAATAAAAAGATTTCTCCCTTAATGTTTATTAATTTTTATCCTTTATCTCAATAAAATTAAACCATACATTTATTTTTCATTTTTTCAAAAGTTTAGTTTATATTACTATACACAAAAAGGCAAATAAAGGCAAATACTATACAACACCTTATGAACATAGAAGAAATTAAAGAATTTTACAAGGAGATTATTCCTATAGAATCGGTAAATCCAGCTTTTGGAGGTAAGGGTGAAGAAAAAAGAGCGTTATATCTTAAAAATTATATATACAAAAATTGCAAAGATTTTCAATATGAAGAATATACCACAAAAGATATACATGGGTTTACAAGGCCTAATATGTTGTTTTTATTGAATGCAAACAAAAAAGATACTGTATGGTTTGTTGTACATATAGATACTGTTGATGTCGGAGATGAAAAGGCATGGAAATATCCTCCTTTCCAAGCAACAATTGTTAATGACTTAATATACGGTAGGGGGACTACAGATGATATACATGGTGTTTGTATGGGGGTATTAGCTTTTAAGTATTTTTCAGAACATAAAGACCAATTACACGCTAACCTAGGCCTTTTTGTGGTTTCAGACGAAGAGAATGGAAGCAAATACGGCATTAAAGAAGTATTAAAGCATAGAAAATTTTCAAGTAATGATTACTTTTTAGTCCCTGACTGGGGAGTAGATGATGGTTCTAAAATAGAAACCGCTGAAAAAGGCATAATGTGGATATCTATAAAAGTCAAAGGCAAGCAGAGCCATGGTTCCAGGCCAGACATTGGAATCAATGCACATCGTATGGCAATGAAGCTTGAATCCCAAATTGACGAATATTTACATAAAAAATTCAATGAAAGAGATGAAATTTTTATACCCCCATATTCAACCTTTGAACCAACAAAAGGGGCTTTCTATACAAAATCAATTAATATAATCCCTGAAATGGCAGAAATTTCCTTCGATATGAGAATATTGCCTAAATATACTACTGACGAAGTTTTAGGCGAAGTTGACAACATTGTAAAAAATTTTGAAAAATCTAACAAAGTTGAGATCACACTTGAGGTAATTCAAAAAGAGGGGCCATATAAACCTACTTCTAGAGAATCCCCCTTAATAAAAAATCTAAAAAGTGCAATTGAAAGTGTATCAAATCTAAAACCAACTTTATATGGAATCGGTGGTGGGACCTGTGCTGCCCTACTGAGAGAACAGGGATATGATGCAGCTGTTTGGGCTACCCTCGATGAAGGTGTTGAACATACAGTAAATGAATACACAAGCATCAACAAAGTGGCACTAGACATTAAAATTGCAGAAACACTGCTCTCTCAATGGAAGTAAATCAAATCAAAACTTTATTAATACTAATCAATATCAATAAAACATGACGGAAGAAACAACAAAGCAAGTAATATCTCTCCTCAAAGATCACAGGGAAGGGATGTCTTTAGAGCAGATATACAATAGCATTGATCGTAAAATGTCCATTAATGAACTTGGATCTTTGTTAGAGCAAATGGAAAAGGAGGGGGCTATAACATCAAAACTTAAAATTACAGGGATAGCTGGAGGTTACAAATTATACAGGATAAAAGTGACAAGGTGAAATCAAGGTGTATGCCATTGAAGTAAATAATTTGGTAAAAAAATACGGCCCTTTCACAGCAGTTGACCATATTTCCTTTAATATTGATAAAGGTGAAGTATTCAGTTTACTTGGCCCAAATGGTGCTGGAAAAACAACAACAGTAGAAATAATAGAGGGATTGCGTTTTCCTACTGGAGGAAAAGTAAAATTACTAGGTATGGATCCTATTAAGAATAAAGAGGCATTATCAAAAAAAATAGGGGTATTGCCCCAAGACTTTAGGTTTATAGAAAACGTAACCCCAAAAGAAGCAATCGATTATTACAAAACAACAATGGAGTCAAAAGTAGATTGGAAGGCATTGTTGGAATTGGTTGATCTATCTGAAAAAAGAAATACAGTATACAAAAATTTATCCGGAGGAGAAAAACAAAAAATGGGGTTGGCATTATCATTGGTAAATGATCCTGAGGTTTTATTTGTTGATGAACCCACTACAGGCTTAGACCCTAGGGCAAGAAGGGGCATTTGGAAAGTTATAGAGCAATTGAAAAAACAAGGCAAGTCTATACTATTAACAACGCATTACTTAGAAGAAGCAGAAATATTAGCAGATAAGGTAGCAATAATAAACCATGGAAAAATCATTGTAAAAGGCAAGCCCTCTGAAATAGTTCAAACTTATTATAAAGGAGATATTCTCCGAATAAAAACCGGCTCCAATTTAGATGCATTGTTGAAAACCAAAGGAATAAAATACGAAAAAAACGAAAATACATATGAAATCAGTGCATCCAATACAAAAGAAGTCTTTTCTATTATCGATATATTCAGAGATAATAATATTGAAATACAAGACTTGACTATAAAAAGGGAATCCTTAGAAGATATTTTTGTAAGGTTAGTAGGCCAAAAAGAGGATGAAGATGAAAGCTAAAAATATTTTTGGATATTTAAAAATGCATTACAAAGCATACTTTAGATCTAAATCAGCAATTTTTTTCTCTCTGTTTTTCCCCATCTTATTAATGCTATTATTTGGATCAATATTCTCTGGAAATGGGCAATACCATTCACAATTGTTGATCCAAAACCAAAGCCCTTCTGTTATATCCTGGAAGTTTGTAAGTTATCTTAACCAAAGCAATTTGTTTACCATAACTTTAATTGGAAGCGATGTTAACATAAGCTCTTACATATATTCTCATTCAATAACTTCTGCACTTCTAATACCAAAAAATTTTACCCAGAATGCTCTAAACCAAACCAAAACTTATCTTATATATTATGAAGATCCTGGGGATACAAATTCCATTCAAAATTACCAGATATTGAATAATATAGTAATTTCTCTTAATATGCAAATATACCATATAAAGCCAGCAGTAGGAATTATAAATGAACCGGCAATAAAGCAATCTCCCCATATGATTGATTATTATGTCCCTGGCTTAATTGGATTTACAATACTAACCCCGATGTTCAGCATGATATACACAGTCCCCAACTACAGAAAAGAAAAAATATTCAGGCAATTGTCTTTAACTGGATTGAAAAAGTCGGAATGGATAGTTGCCCATATTATCCATAGCTTTTTTATAATTATTTTAGGCGATATTTTGTTATTGTTAGTTGCATATGAAGTATTTGGGGTTAGGTTGAACTTGTCCCTGGAATCGATCCTACTGTTTTTAATAATAATTGTGTTAGGAATATTTTCCTTCCTATCCCTGGGCATAATAGCTGGAATGGCTTCTGAAAATGAAGAAACTGTAAGCATAATAGGCAACATAATTCTGTTTCCAATGATGTTTCTGTCAGGTGTATTTATACCTCTAACCACTGCACCACAATATCTTAAGGTAATATCCCAATTCTTGCCATTGACCTATTTTGTCAATGCAATGACTGACATCTTTATATTCAACAACATACCTATGGTCATAATGTATATTTTCATTACAATGGCTTTTACAATAGTATTTTTCGCAATAGCTTTATATGTTTTTTTCTGGAATAAAGAGGTTAAATAAACTATTAATATATTTTTAAGATTATGTAAATATTAAATACTTATAAATATATTTAGGATTCATGAGTGGAATTAAAAAGCAGATTCAAGACATAATGGGTGATTTAATAGATATAGAGAATTCCAGTGATGTTACAAATGCCAACAAAGAGGAATATAGAAAGAAAAAATATACTGAAATGGTCGATTATGTTAAAGGCTTCCTAGAAGATGTGGGAATGGAAGTGGAAACGATCACTTCTGAACCTTCCCCGATCTTAATAGCGAAATATGGTGAACCTGGAAACGTTGTATTTGCAGGCCATTTAGACAGCCTATCCCCTTCTGCAGACTGGACCTATACACAAGGGCAAATATCCAACGGCAAAATATATGGAAGTGGAACTGTAGATATGAAAGGGTCTATTGTATCCATGATCAAAGCAGCAGAGAAGCTTGTTGATAGAAAAGTTCCCTTTGCAATCGCATTGACCACAGATGAAGAGGAAGCCATGACTGGTGCTAACTACTTATCCAAGAATGAATACCTCCGTAAAGCACAGGTTATTGTAATGGGTGAGCCAACCAACATGAAAATCGGGGTTGTTGAAAAAGGGCTTTTAGACCTAGTTTTAACAATACATGGAAAAAGCGCACACGGCTCTATACCCTCTATGGGTGATAATGCCATTATAAGGGCATTGAAATTATTGAAAATGTTTAACAATATAAAAGGTACAAAGCTCAAAAACGAATCTCTAAAAGGCAAATTATCCATAAACGTTGCTACCATCCACGGTGGTGTTAAGCATAATCTAGTACCAGATAGATGTGATATTGGCATAGAAATAAGGTTCCCTCCACCCTATTCCCCTGATGATATATACAAAATGGTAGCTGATAACCTTTCCCAACACAAAAAAAAGTTCAGCATAGTCAAAAAATTCGAGTTGCCTTCTATTGTTATGGATAAGAATTCCCATATAATCTCTACAATGCAAAAAATATCAAACACCGAAATTTCTGAATTGGAGTATACAAGTGAAGCTGTATTATACCAAAAAATCAACAAAAATATATTGTTCTATGGGTGCGGTGATAATGAAATATTGTACCAACCAGATGAGTTTATAAAACTTGATGACATTATGAAAACAGCCGAGATTTACAGAAAATATGCCATAGAAATCTATGAAAACAAAAACAAAAAAGCTAGTAGATGAAGTAAAGCTTAAGTTAAAAGGCCATATTAACGACGATTTAATATCCTTAATACCAACCAATTACAAATTATTTGGGAAAGTAATTATCCTATACCTCCCCCAACTCTTAGAGCCATATTACGAAATTATCGGAAATGCTTACTTAGAGGTATTTGACATAACTTCCGTAATAACAATTGAAAAAATAAAAGGGGAATATAGAGAACCTGTTGCAAAGCTTATTGCAGGCAATAAAACAGATGCTATTCACAAGGAAAACGGCATAATATACAAATTTGACCCTCTCCATATAATGCTCTCCCCTGGCAACAAATACATACGCACTACAATACCTTTAGATATCGTTCAAAATGAAACCATTGTAGACATGTTTGCAGGCATAGGCTACTTTTCTATCCCCGCCGCTAAAAAAGCGGTTGTATATTCTATAGAAAAAAACCCACTTTCTTATTATTACCTAAAAAAAAATGCAGTGTTGAACAAAGTTAATGAAAGCCTAATACCTATATTTGGTGATTGCAGTAACATATACATTGCAGATACAGCAGACCGCGTATTCATGGGGTATTTTGGATATACGGAAGATTTTATCCTACAGGCAATATATATGTCAAAAAAAACAGCTGTCATTTATTATCACAATGCAGTATTGAGAAAAAGCATCGATGAACATTTGGACCTGGTTAAAGGCATTGTTAAAAAATATGCAAACATCTCTAATGTGAATACAAGGATTGTAAAAGAGATATCTAAAACCAAAGTTCACATAATGGCTAAAATTCAAATTCAAAAATAAGTTATATCTGAAATCCATCTGCATTAGAAAATATCAAAGGCACAAGCATTTCTTCTTTGGTTATTCCCCCATGAGCTGTTTTTATAATATTATCTCCCTCATGCACTCCAGGATATATAAAAAAAGCTCCATATTCAGGCAATAAAAGCAGATTGCCCATTCTTGAAAACAGTTCTTTATGGTACGGCATAGGGCCCAAAAGTTTTATAGCTTCATCCCTTGATTTGATATCAAATTTAAAAGGGCATTCTTTGGCTAAAGTGGTTGTTAGCTGATGATAAAATTCATTATCAAAATGCAAAAAAAGTGCCCTAGGATCCCCTGTAGGTGGCAACCTAAAATATTGTGAGATCTCTTCTCTAAAAAAAGAATGCATTTTATTTTTATATAAAGGTATCTGCCCATGGTCTGCTGTTATAATGACTAAAGTATTTTTTCTAACAACGGGGTTTAGTTTTTTAGTGAGTTCTTCAATTTGATAAAATATTTCATCCAACTCTGAAATGGCTTCCTTGCCGAACCCATAATGATGCAAAGTGGAATCGATCTTATCTGTATAAACGGTTATAGCAAACAAATCCTCATGAAAGCTGTTTATTATGTTTAAAATTGAGCTAACTGCATTGGGAAAATTTTCGTAACCTATTACATTTGAATAAATATTATTAGATAAAGGCGTATCAACAAGATTCATGCGATTGAAAACAAGGGTTTTAATCCCATGGTTGACCATATAAAAATGCATATTTGGATATTGCAAAAAACCAGGTGCAATATTCAAATTTTTTTGAGTAAAATCTTCTCTGTATATAACTTTATAATTAACCATGTTGTAGATGCATTTCTTGTAAGGTATGTACATGGTATACCCGATTATGCCATGTTGGGAAGGTGAAGTTCCTGTATTAAGAGAAATCAGGGCCGAGGCAGTGGTAGATGGAAATACAGAGGTTATAGGCACTAAATTAAAGTTCACATTTTTGGTTTTGATATATTCCTTAAAAAATTCATAGCCAAGGCCGTCTATAATAAACAAAATTATATTTTTGCTTTCCATAAGGGCTTTTTCAAAGCTTTTAATATTCAGTGGAGGCAAAATCCCTTTAGGGGCAATTCCAAAATGCCCAAGCAAACTACCAGAAAGATTGGCAATAGACATGCCATTGTACTCAGGCAATACAACCTCCCCAAAATTTAGCAATGACTCCTCTTTAAGCATTCTGGGTTCCACCTAGTAATTCTCTTATTAGAGTTATTAATTCATTACCTGGATATTTGCCACGCACTTTTTTCATGGCTTCCCCCATAATAGCATTAACTGCCTTATCTTTCTCTGTCTTAGATATGTACTCTTTCTTACTTTCTAGTATTTCTCTAATGATCTTTATAACTTCCTCCTTATCCAACATTGATATCCCCAGAGTTTTCACAGCCTCTCCAATGCCAACATGGTCTTTAAGTATTTTCAACGATACATTGTATAGAGCTTCCCTAGCAAAAATTTTATTTTTGTATGCCTCTGCCAATGGGCTGAAGAATTCAAATATATTTGTAACTTCAAACCCTTCTTTTTCCAAGGAAGGGATAACTTCCTGGAATATTTTAGTTACAAAGCCAAGGTCCTTTGCTAAGTCCATCAATTTTATAAAATCTTCATCAAAATCCTTTTTCATCAAGTACCATGAAAATGAAGGGTCAATGCCATATTCCTTAACAAGCCGTTCAACAACCACATCAGGCATTTCTGGCAAATCGCATTTCAATAAATGTTCATCTGCTTTTAAAGGCAATATGTCTGTTTCAGGGTACATTCTATTTTGGCCAGATATAACCCTGGAATATGATGTTGAACCATCAGGCAAAGGATCCCTTGTTTGTTTAGGCACCCCTGAAAAAATATTGATTGCCAAATCGAAGATCCCCTTTAATATATCATATCCCTTTTTTACATCGCCAGCAAATAGCACAAAGGCATCGTTATCCGTACATTGGAGTGTATCTTTAACACCCTTTACTTCTTTTTCATCTATCCCATAGTTAGGAAGTTCATCTGAATGGAAAATCCCTCCAGCACCAAGTGACTTTGCAATAGAAGCAAATTCTGGCCCCAAAATGCGTTCATTGCCTGTATATTTGTTTCCAAGCAATCCAGCAAATCCAACAAGCTTAATGCCTATAACTTTTCCTTTATTAGAGATTGCCTTTTGTATCGTTTTAGATGAGGTGTTATTGAAAACATTGGTGAGGTCAACAACATTAAAAGACAAATCTTCAGGGGTTAATTTTTTTTCCTCCAATTTGCTTTTTGCTAACAATATCCTTTTCTGCCTAGATACTTCTTTAGATACGTAATCTGAAATTATAGAAAGATTCTGGATGCCTTTAATTTCTACCCTATTGCCCCCTTCTATTGAAATATTAACATCCTCCCTTATTGTACCTATTCCCCTCCTTACTCTCTTTGTCCTTCTCAATATCATACCTATATACTCTGCAACATCATGGCATTCTGTTTCTGAGGTTATATCAGGTGAGGTAGCTATTTCAATAAGTGGGATGCCCAAACGATCCAATCTATAAACCACTTTTTCATCATCAGCAGATATTTTACGAGCTGCATCTTCTTCCAGGCATATTGTTTCTATCCCATATTTCTTTCCTTTGACTTCAACGTAGCCATCGGTAGCAACAAGCATTGTACGCTGAAAACCAGCGGTATTAGAGCCATCCACTACGATTTTTCTCATGACAAAAAAATTATCGAGAATCTGTGCATGCAACATTCTCGAAACGATGACTGCAACTTCAAGGGCATCGTAGTTTATTTCATGGGGAGGTTCCTCATCCCACTCGACAGGGCAACTGTTAGGCGTTACTTCATAAACATACAACCTGCCTTTTTTTTCTTCTGCTATTGCTGCCTTATCAGCAATGTTTTGGTCGCCTTTAACCGCAAAAAGCTTTCGTGTTATAACGTAATCACTTTTTTCATCTATAATATCCGAATCATCATTACAAAACAATTTTTTTGTTGCTAATTGTTGATGAATTTCCAATCCTATTTTCATTTTTATCCCTCAGTAACTCAATTCCCCTGAAATGTCTTTTTTAAACATGGAGGGGACATCCTCTGCATTTTTCAATACCCACATTAACTTGGTATATGCTACCTCAGGAGGCATGATATCCGCACTAAATGCCCCTGCCTTAATGAGCTCCCTACCAGTTTCATATACATTCATGTTAATCCTCCCGTTTATGGTCTGGCTAGATATTACTACATAAACCCCACTTTTAACGAGCTCTTTTACAAACTTTACAATTTTTTCATTAACATGCCCCAAACCAGTTCCAATCAATACAACCCCTTTTTTACTTTTGAGGTATTCCAAATCTTCAACCTCCATGCCAGGATAAAACCATGTCATCGAAACCTTTTTTTCGAATTTTGGATAAAATCCCATTTCTTTTTTTTCAGTGCTTTTCCTTAGCCAAGAAGTGAATTTCCCTGCCTGTTTTTTTTCAAATTCTATTCCTACAATTTTAGGGGAATAATGATAATTGGCCATATAATTTTTAAAATCTGTTTCTTTATCGTACAAAGACATGTATCCATAAGGCAACCCATTTATTGTATGGAAGGCATCCCTTCTACTGCTATGCATTTTTCTTACCTTATTACCTTTGTGCAAAGCAATAGCATTATCGTCAATGCCAGCATGCATAGCAACCAATACTTCCCTTCTTGGAAGGTAATTAACCATAGACATAGCCGCAAATACATTGAGCCTTCCATCTGAAGAAGGCCTATCTATGGATCTCTGCGCTCCAACAAAAACAATAGGCGATATAGGATTCTGAATAACAAAACTCAGAATAGATGAGGAATAAGAAAGGGTATCTGTTCCATGAAGGACAATAATGCCTTTTCTCCCTTTTTTCAAAAGGTCGTAACATGTTTTAGAAAGAGTTTCCCAGTGTTCGTAAGTAATATTTTCACTCAATATGTTAAAGGCACTTACAATTTCTACATTTTTAAAATCCGACAATTCTGAAAAAAGAGATAATAACTCTGAGCCCTTGACAAGTGGCTTAACAGCCCCTGTAATGTAATCTACAGAGGAAGCAATAGTTCCACCTGTAGTAACAAGTGAAATTTCTGGATTGCCTTCGTTATTTTCTAGTTCTTTATTAAGTTCACTTTTATTATTATCAGATAAAACTGTAATTAAAGATTCATCCTCTACTGTTATACCTATATTATACCCATTGCCCATCTTAAGGGTTATAGTATTTTCATCTAAAAATATAGAAGAAGGTACAACTATGCCTGTGTAAGTTACCTCTTTCTTTTTTATGGAAACTTTCTTTCCTATCAAATGGTTATATTTCATAATCTCACTTTAAACGGATATTGACAACGTATAACACGTTCTAATCTTTTTTGCCCCAAAAAATTCATGGAAAACTCTAAAAGGGTGTTATTCCAAAAGAAATAATCCGATAATGCCTTAGTTTTGTAGGATACATTCAATATATCCCATAGATGATTTTTCCATAATTCATCGTAGTAACCAATTTTTTTATCCCCTCTAACATAGGAAGCAGCTGCAACCCCTGCATCCCTGCCCCCAATCATTGCAGTAGGGATTCCACCTCCATTAGTGGCCATAACCATATTACCAGCATCACCCACAAGTAGTGTATTCCCATACACAAGAGTTTCTGGAGGTGGCCCTATAGGAACCACCCAAGTTACCTTGTTGTGATATTCATTTATATTTATTTTGTTCAAAAAATTTTTAAGCAATGTAGACAAATTTTGGTTATCCTTTAATTTTGATACCCCTAGCCCAACGTTAGCCCCTTTACTTTTAGAAATCACCCACCCATATCCACCATAAATATAATCCCCAAAATACATATCTATTTTATTTCCAAAATTCCCATATGAGTTTGCCGTAATCATTTTATAAAGTGTCCTCTTCAATGAAACCCCTTTGGATTTAGCAACTATAGATAACGGGCCATCAGCACCTATAATAACCTTCGCTTTGATATCACCTTTCGTGGTTTTGACTACATCCTTATGGACCCCTATACATCCGGTTTTTTCAAGAAACTCCGCACCAGCTCTTTCTGCCCTGTATGCAAGTTCCTTATCGAATATGGTTCTATCCACACTAACTCCCTTAAAAGGTATTTCATACTTTTTACCCTTAGGAGAAATAAGAGAAATGATGTTAGTATATGACTCAATCGTATGACTTGGAATATCATACGCTTCTTTGAGGTATTCACCAGGAGGAAACATAGTCTTCATCTCTTCAAAAGTGGGTAAAAACTCACCACATTGCACAGGTACACCTATTTCCTTTCTATGATCCATAAAAAGGGTTTTAGCGCCATATTCAGAAGAAAATCTGGCGGCTGAACTCCCTGCAGGCCCTGCACCAACAACAACTACGTCATATTGTTCCATATATACTCATTTCCTCCCAAGTTTATGAAATTTATCAACCTCTTTTCAATTTTATAAAGCATATTCCTCTTTTATATGACTATTCCCATGCTTAGCTTATTGAGTATAAAATTTGTAAGGCATTTCCAAATTATCTATTAGAAACAATCAAATCATCTGCAGTTTTAGCTATTTGGGCGAAGTCATTTGAGTTATAATAATCTTTATCTATCGTAACAAGCATATAAGCTCTCATAGGGGATATACTATCCTTTATGGAATTTAAAAAATTTATAATCTTACCTTTATCATTGTATGAGCTCAAAAATTCAATTCCCTGGAGATATATCAAATATCTACTCTCCCTATCTTCACTAAAAATCTCTTCAATGTTTGATATAACCTGTTCCAAATCAGTAGATTGCAAATTATTAGCGTTTTTATCAAGCCCTACCATTCCAATAGGGGCAATGCTATCTTCTCCACTTTTAGTAGAAAGCCTTATTGTATGTGTTATTGCCTTCCATCTTTCTATCAACGATTGAACATACGAAATTTTCCTATATATGCATATAAATCTAAAATCCCCTTCGTTTAAAAGATTTTCTACAAGTTCAAGCGAATAATCAGGGTTATGCTCTACTACGAAATAAATATTTCCAAAATCCAATTTAGGCACAACTTTAGTTTCCTGCTTTGAGGCACTTCCTTTCATTAACGGTATTAACTCCTTTTCTCTAGCTTTAATAACAGATTCTACCATTATTTTCAATTCGGTTAAAGTTAGGGAACTAGAAGTCCCCTTCTTAATTTCTTTGAGGACATCCTCCATTCCATCAATATATCCATTTATATAATCCTCTGATTTTCTATATCTCTCATTCATACAATAAAAGCAAATAAGGCTTAAACCTTTAAATTTGTTTTTATCATTTTAAACATATAACCTAATTTTATAAACAAAATTTTAATATCGTAAGATAAATTACTTTCCTCAATGAATCTATACATAAATATATTTCTACTTCTGGGGCTAGCGGTTGCTTCAGGAGAAATTTTTGCAAGGATTAAGCAAGTCCCGTTGATAGGGCAAGTTTTAATAGGTATTATAATAGGGCCTTCTGTTTTAGGAATAATAACCTATTCCTCCGCTTCCTCTTTAATGGTTATATCTGATGTAGCTGTATTCTTCTTAATGTTCATATCTGGTTTAGAACTTGATATCAAAGAAGTATGGAAAGAAAGTGCTTCATCAATTGTTATTGCCATAACAATGTTTGTAATACCCTACCTCATTGGATACACCGTATTTTTCTATGTGTTGAAATATCCATATATCGTTTCAATGTTTATAGCTTTGTGCCTATCAATGTCTGCACTGCCAGTAGCATCAATGATATTGCATGAATTAGATATTTATAATACAACGTTGGGAACAAAAATCATGAGTACAAGCACATTTAAAGATATTATATCCATGTTTGTATTGTCTATTATTTTGATGATTTATACATATCATTCTATCTCAATAAACTTGGTATTAGATTCTATACTGAAAATAATAATATTTTTAGGGGTTGTTATATTAGTTTACCTTCTAATACTTTATTTCAAAATTATCCCATCAACAATTGGAAAATTGCTTAAAAAATTAAAAAGCAGGGAAATTGTTTTTGCATTATTGTTGGTAACTTCCCTCGCAATATCTGTATTTGCCCAGGACATGGGAATGTCTTTTATAACTGGTACATTCTTTTCCGGTTTAATAATAACTGATGAATCAACAGGCAAGAAGCAATACAACGATTTGCTTAATATATTATCACCAGTAACTTATGGTTTTTTTGCACCATTGTTTTTTGCTATACTAGGTGTAGAATTCATTTTATCCGGTTTAATAGAGGATTTTTTAATATTCCTCATTATGATAATCATTGCCATAGGCGCCAAAATTTTAGGAGGCTATTTAGGATCAAAGGTTGTAAAACAAGATTCCTATGATTCATTAATGATCGGTTCTGTATGTACAGCGGGGGGCGTTCTAGAATTGGTAGTAGCTTCTATTGGATATTCAAGTGGAATTATATCAGGCATAGTATTTTCATTGCTAGTTGCTAACAGCATTGTTACCTCTATACTTGCACCTTTAATAGCTAGTGCAATAAAAGAAAAAGTACATGTAATTAAAAATGTTAAGGGAGCCCTTTAAAAACAGGCTTCCTTTTTTCAAAAAAGGCATTGATGCCTTCTTTAAAATCACTCAATCCATAAAGTGCAGCACCACCTAGAGCTTCCATATCCAATCCTACATCCATTGGGACTTCTGTTGCTTTATTAACTAACCTTTTTGCAACCATAGCAGATACTGGAGATACAGTTGAAGCAAGGTTCTTAGCATATTCCAATGCGTATTTGCTTAAATCCTCTTTATGAATCTTGTTGATCAATCCGATATTGTATGCTTCCATTGCATTGATGCGTTCTCCGGTCATTATGAACCCCATCGCCCTAGAAACACCTATCAAACGTGCCAATCTTTGAGTTCCACCCCAGCCAGGTATAAGGCCCAATGTGACCTCTGGCAACCCTAACATTGTGCTTTCATCAGAAATTCTCAAGTCACAGGCAATTGAAAGTTCAAGTCCCCCACCAAAAGCAAATCCCTTCATAACAGCAATTGTTATTGATGGAATATCAGAAAGCCTTCTAAATACCCGCTCACCCTTCCTGAAAAAATCTACGAGGTCTTGAGTATTATTGAATTTAGAATTTTTTAAATCAGCACCGGCTGAAAAAACATTGTTATTCCCTTCTACTAAAACCACACGTGATGCCTTGTCAGCTGATATTATGTCTATAGCGCTATTTAAATCGTCTAGCAAATCCAGGCTTATTAAGTTCAACTTTGGGTTGTTTAATAGTATTCTGTATATATTATCTTCTTTTTCTAAAATTACATACTTAAACTCTTTTTTTACTTCCATAATACCTCACTATTATACGTAATATATTACAATTATTTCATAGTTAGCTCTTTACTCGCTAGTTTGAAATGCTTTTTCTTTAAATAAAAAAAAGGTCATTTTAATATGTATCTTTCTTAGGAGGTGATAATATTAGCCTAATAGGTGTATATATACATAGCAAATATTTCATAGGAATTATAGAAAGAAACAATATAGAGACAAAACTGAGATCCCATAATACTCAGAATAGATGGAAAGCATTCCTGAAAAATGGATTGCTATCCATAATATATAGGTTGATTAAAGAAAAAATCTCATTTGATCCATATATCAAGATGATTAGAAGGGCAATCTGAACTCCTCGTTTAATATACTGAGTTTAAAACCCGATCGGTAGTTTGAGGTTAAGATTGTTCTTTAAAGTATTTCAAAATGTGCCAGTGAGCACTAATAATAGTATATGAACATTTGTCCTCAAAAAAAGATAGGAGGTTAAAATGAAAAATTAATAGAAAAACACACTTTGTTTGATAATTACTTAATATATATGGTCGTTAGATTATAATTAATGTACAAATACAACGTCTTTTTTATATGAAGTGCATATATGTTCAACAGTAATTATTAGAACGGCAAGTTCATTTTCATTTAGTACATTTATATGTAGGTATATATAAAACTACTTACTACCAATTCCTCTCAATTTTTTAACAATGCAATTGTTATAATAAAGTTTAAGTGTTGTAAAAATAATATAAAAACATGAATGAAAATATAAAAAATACCCCTTGCTTTTTTATGATATGTACGAATGGAACAAAACAAGAATGTCTTGACAAAGGTTTGTTAGGTGAGAGGGAATCGCTACTACCTTATATGAGGACAATAAAGAAAGGTGATGTTGGTTTTTTACTGAATGTTTCTAAAGATGCAGATGAACTTCTTGGTGTTTTTATAGCCGAAAGTCAAGCACGGCTTAATATTGATCCAAAAGCATGGAATGGTCAATTTCCGGCTCAAGTAAAGGTGAAATTAGATGGTGAATTAAAAACAATTAAGGGTGCTACAGATAAGTTAAAAAATATTATAGAATTAAAAGAAATTAAAAAAAACATTTATCATCCATATAAAGTTCCATCCAAAAAAACATACGGACCAGAAATCACTAAAAAAGTTTTGTCGTTGTTTGAAATTCCAGAATTTCAAAAAGGAATTTCCTCCCAACCTGAAGATATAGATATATTTCCAGAAACTTCTATGGATGATGTTTCTATGGATGATGTTGCTGGGTTAGATGATGTAAAAGATTTCATATATAAAAGGATTATAGCACCATTCGAAAACGAGGATGCATCATATAAATTAAAACTTCGCATAGGTGGAGGAATGTTATTATTTGGGCCTCCTGGTACTGGAAAGACACTTATTGCTAAGGCTATTTCCAATAGTATTCAGGCAAAGTATATAGAGATTAGCCCCTCTATTATTATGGGGTATCCAGGTGAGGCAGAAAACCACATAGAGAAGATTTTTGTAGCTTTAGATAAAGAACCAAGAGCTGTTATATTCCTTGATGAAGCGGAATGGATTTTGGGTAAACGACAAGAACAGGGCTCTACTGTTATGCAACGAATTACTCCTGAACTTTTATCCCAATTAAGTAGAATATTCAAGCAAAAAACAAAACAGATTGTGGTTATTGCTGCCACCAATATGCCCCAAAATATAGACCCTGCGTTTCTTCGTCCAGGTAGATTTGATAGATCTTTTTATATTCGATTGCCTGATAAAAATGCTAGGGAACATATCATAAAATTACAATTAGATGATAGACCCAATCAAATAAATGACAGCGATATTTCAGAAATTGCCGAAAAATTAGATGGATATTCTGGTGCAGATATAGAGTATATTGTAGAAGAGTCTGCGTATAAAGCATTTGAAAATATAAAACCCAGAGGGGATGCTATAATTACTAAAGACGATATAATGAAAGTAATTGAGAAAACTTCAAAATCAGTAACTTCCGAAGATGTTCAAGAGATTGAAAAATGGATGGAAGAAAGAGGACTAAAAATATGACAGATTTCATGAAATTGTGACATTCAAGAACTTAGTGTTCGTAGGAAGAAGTTATCCATTAAATTGCCCTTTTAGTTAGCAACTTCATAAATCATTTCGTTTATTATATTAAGACTCCTCAATTTGTTAGATATATACCTAACAAAAAATAATCCCATTACGCAGATAAATACATGTACAACTATATGCTTATATATTCACCATAATGGTGTAATAGGCATCAATACTTTATCTGTTAGCTAGTGAAAATCAATCTCTATAAACACTTTCCTGTTGTACGCCTTTATTATTTTCTCTTCATTCAAGTAATCCATGTCCGTAAACAAGAAAAGCTTTCCCGCATCCCTCTTATACTCTCTGCATCAATATCTATCCAGTATCTAAATTCCTTGCCTTTTTCCCCATCTGTTACTTCGTATCTAATTATTGACGTATACTGCGGATATACTGCTTTCACCACTTTCTTTATTGCACTTCTTGATTGTTACATGTCTTCCCTTTCCGTTTTTATTAATTGATTTTTCTATCAATTTTTATGTAAATGATTTCAGGATATCACATACTAAAAATGATGTGGAAAAGCTTAACTATTGGAAACAGAATTAGGTAATGTAAAAATTATAAAAACACTTACAAAATATAAAAAAGAGAAACCTTAGTTATAGTGGTGATTGAATGTCGGATGTTTTGATTCTATGTACTAATTGGAGGGATGATTTTTGGTATAGCGACAAAGTAGCACCTTACCCTAAAAAATCTATAAATTCCATACAACATTTAAAAGATAAATTACCAATTGCTGGAATAGGTGTTTATATAAAAGGAAAAGAAAAAGATAAAGATCTCTCTAATTTGCCACCTAGCTTTATAATAATAAAAGGTATAAAAGAATACGATAAAGGGGTACCCGAATTCGATTTTAGTTTTATCTCAATAATACAAGGTATAAAAAGTTCAGAATTATTAGATAAAATAGGGGAGAACAAACTATTTTTTGTTGTAAAACAGGAGAAAGTTATTTCCATCTTTAAGGAATATGGTGTAAATCCACCTCTAGAATGGAAAAAATTACTAGAAGAAAACCTCACTTCTACACCTTCATGGCAGAGTTTTATAGGCGAATACTTCTTAAAAATACTAGGAGAAATCTCAAACGATAATTATGAAGATATAATAGCTCAGATTTTCAATGCACTAGGGTTCCATGTTGTTCAATTGGGACATAGAAAAAATGGGAAATTTCCAGATGGAATAGTAATATACATAGCAGACGATATAAAATATAGCTTTGCCATTGTATACGATTGCAAAAACTCTAATAAGTACTATCTACCGACAGATGATAAAAGAGCAATGAAAGAATACATACAAGATGTTGAAAAAAAATTAAAAGAACAAGAACATATTCAAAAAGTATACTTTGCATTTATCGCACACTCCTATAACGAAATAGACATAAGCGAAATTCAAAAAGAAACATCTTCAACAGGATTCTTACTTACTAGCGAAGACATGCTTTACCTGCTATACAAGAAAATAGTGCTAGGGAGATCATTTCTATTAACAAACTTTGATAAACTAAGTTCAAAATACGTTATCAGTAGAGAAACAATAGATAAAAACTACCCCATTGAGTAATGCTAAATGCATCATAAAAGAGGCATATAAAGATTGTAATACAGTAAGACCACATTCAACGATAGGATATTTATCAGCAAAAGAATTTAAGAAGATATGGGTAGAAGATGAAAAGTTTAGAGGAAAACATGAAGAAAAAATAAATAGGAAGGTGAGGATAAGTGTCTCATAAAAATAGTAAAAAATTGTCTAAATTTAGATGGTC